>Ga0116226_10005141_pt1 | contig 11659 bp, 9 predicted proteins | sample S1TSphfallax_FD_89692 | JGI IMG/M metagenome (GOLD analysis project Ga0116226, IMG submission 89692) | Host-associated microbial communities from peat moss isolated from Minnesota, USA - S1T2_Fa - Sphagnum fallax MG | ecosystem: Host-associated > Plants > Peat moss > Unclassified | place: USA... | reverse complement strand
ATAAAAAAGCTACAAAAAAATTTTCGATATTAGAAGGGCGGGTACTCCCAGGTATCGAAAAAATTTTTTTTCCACAAAAGTGGTAGGAACCCCGCGGATTCACCGCAAAATCCATTTGAAAATTTTCTTCTTACGTCTATCGGAATAAACATCAGTGTGAAATAGGAATTTATATGCAAGAATTTATACGTTCGAGTGAAGGAAAAAAAAATATTTCCTAATCTGATTTGAAATAAAATTTAATCGTATATTCATCTACAAAATATTTCTGAACATCATAATCGGATTATTTAAAATATTCTTATGTATTTTATTTCAATTTTTCTTTAGCTCAAATTATTAAATGTTTATATTTCCAAAGCTCAACAACAAACAGCTACAAATAATTCAGAAAAATCAGCAACCACCACAACAACAAATGGAATTGATAATAATAATAAAGTTTCCTAATATTTTTCATCTTAGTTTTTGTTTTGTTTTTCTTTTTCTGTGTGAATGTGTGTACATAGAGAATTAGAATTTTTACCTTTATTCTTAACTTTATGTATGTGTGTATTTAAAACAAAAAAAAAAGAAACTATCTTTATTGAAAACAGACTATATATATATATGAAGGGCTGACACATCAATGTAATATAACATTATTTCATATTGTGGAATATATGAAGCACGTTGCACTATAACAACGACTTTCGTGTGAAGTATAAACAATATTTTAAGAAATGAAAGAAATGTAAATCTCTTGTTTATTGAATTTTCGATCATCATCTTCATCAGAACTTTGTTCGATAATATCAGTAATTCTGAATCTTCCTCTTAATAAAAGACTCCGGTCTTGTTTTATGATTTGCCAAACTTTTTTGGCCATTTCTACTAGGAAAAAAACAAAATTACTATGAAGCGATCCCTCCCTTCGGGGGGATTTACCATGTTAATGAGCTGTTTGAGATACATACAAATTGAATAGGGTCGGCATAGTTTTTGTTTCTATTAAACGCAACAAAAAATGTAAATCTCTAAGTATTCAACAAAATATATTCTCTTTGTGTTTCATATAGATATTCAAATGAAAAGAAATTTACATTTCCCTCATTTCTTGCAATAAAAGCAAAAAAAACATGTTCTCTTTACTCAATTTGTATGTATCTCAAGCAATTCATTAACATGATCAATCAATTATTTTATATTGAAAAATTACATTCATCATCATTAAGTGTAGGTGGTGATGTTAGTCAGTATTAGATAATGATCATCGAACATTCAACAAAAAAAAAACATTCCCACCTATTCTCTCGTATTTCCTTCAGATATTCAAATAATAAAGAGATGATAAACAATAGTTATTGTCGATTAGATATTATCTTTTTGTTCGATGAAAAAAGTCAATAATTTTTAACAAGATATTATTTCTGTATAATTGCATTAACTAGATAAGGAAAGAAAAAAAGAATTAGTATGGCTATAGATCTATATTATTTGTTCGTTAAACATATATTTATGTGTGTAATGAAGTATAATAGTTAGATCAACAAAACTATTCTTGGTAAAATCCATCAAATAATTAGTAAATTATCAATGTATGATCTATCAGAAATAATTATCAATAGAAAAAAATTGGTTTTTTTTTATTCATCAAATATGTAGGTGGAAAATTGTTTATGTAAAAGTAAATGTTCTAGTATGTCAGAAATGATTTATTTCGATAAACAGATAGACTAATTATCGATTCTATTCAGTAGATAAATAGCAACTATTAGTGTTATCCTATTACATATGGATAGATCATGGTCGAAAATAATTTTTTTTTTGTTTTTTTTATTGATTAGTAATATATTATTGCATGAATAGAATTTAAATGAATTCGAAAATTATTTTTTATATATTCCCGGAAGGATATATAATATGTGAGAATAAAAAATGATCCAATGTCTTTTTTATTATACACTATTTTTCTTTTGCAAGGTCTATCTTATTGAGAAAAGTTCTCTTTTTTCCTAGCAATTCAAAGTAAGATTTACAGATTAGTAAAAAAAATTTCATTCTCGTGTTTATATGAGAGATCATTTTTACTTAAGTACTTAATCTTATTAGTATGAAAAAATAATTTTATTTGCTTGAATAACAATTTCTTTTTATAGAAGATTTTAATAAAAACCTCAAAAAGTATGAATCGAATATTAAATCATAGCAATAATCTTATCCCAATCAACAAAAAAAATATATATGTCTTTTGCAGAGGCGGAATCAAAGAGAAGAAGAGACAGAAAGACAGAAGGAAAATTTTTTCTTCCTATTTTTCTTCTTTTCTCTTATCTCATCAGTATCATTTCATTAACCTTCACTCCATACGAATCGTCTGTTTTTCCTTTTCATAAGTTTTTCGTTAAAACTTTATATCCAAGTTTGAATTCATTTTTTTTTTCTTCATATAAACAATCACTTTAGATTAATCGTCAATATGAAGTTACATATCTTTTTATTCGTTTCACTTGTTGTCTTGCTACAAATATATTCATCTAATGCCGAACCTACGGAAAGTTCATCGGACAATGACAATCTTAAACAGTGAGTATATACGAAATAACGACCGGCGAGCTAGAGCATATAGTTCTGTTTGAAAATCTTTCAAAAAAACAAAAGATTTTCTGTTACTGATCTAGTAGATGTTCTTTTTTTTTCTTTTTCTTTAATATTTCATTGGATATTCTAATTCAAACTATCGTATACATCTGGTAAAGTTTTCTTTTACTTGTTTAAGATTTCTATAATTGATTATTTTCTTTTATTTTGTTTGTTAGTCAAAGAAAGAGAATATAAAATGTATCGAACAAGTTCAAAGAAATAATATGATTGAATTAGATGAAGGATCGTCCGCTTTCCTGATTCATCAATCATTTTTTTTTACTGATATTATTTATAAAATCTTCATTTTGACATCGCACGCTTCCTTTGGTGATTATATCCTACTGTAATGAACCTTATATCCTTAATCTACTTCTATCCTATACATAACTTCTTTGATTTTTAGTGAATACTGTTTACAGACTAATATTTGATTGAATAAAACTGTCAATACGATAGATCAATAAATCTACTTCCTTTTTTTCTGCTGATCAAACTTCCATTATCGTTAACTCGAAGCTTCGCGAAGAATTTATATAATTAAAACTAGCGATAGTCTAGCGAATGTTTGATCAATCGTACTTTCCATTATTGTAATCGGAAAAAAATATTTACGAAATAAAAAGAATTTTTTTTTTGGAAATGTATTTGATGATCAATTTTTTTAAGGTTCTCAAAGAGAAAGCTTGGAGGACTGTGGGGAAAACGTTCGATGAATAATTGGGAAAAACGTTTGACGAAAAGCTGGGGAAAACGATCTGAAAGTGATAGTGATGAACTTTATCAACGTATTCTTCGGGAACTTTATTATAATGCACGTCTTAATCAATTGGCACATCCTCGATATTCAGCTGACGATGATTGTAAGTTCATCTTTTTTTTTTATTTTTGATAATCATATAATTATTTTTTTAATTCTTTAGTTAATCCTTTAACTTTAGAAAAGTTAATCGCACAGCGTAACACATGGAATGATGACAATGAAAATACAGCTGAGAATATCTTATAAAAAAAATCATGAAGAAAACATCAATCATGTTTTTTGACGCTTTTTTCTTACATATTTTGTGTAATATTCAATTTCAACAAATAAATTCAAGCACTGTATGCTGTGCATTTTTTACCATCAAATTTAGTTTTATCTCATTTGAAATTATTATATTCATTTCGTATCTCTATTGATATTTAGTTTTTTTTTCTAATTGAGTCATTGAAATTATGTATACCCGATTTTGACATTTAGAATTCACATGAATCATAACAAGTTAATAAATACTAATGTCCTGTTTTTACATATTTATAGCCGATTGGACAAGTTTTATAGTGTGCGTGGTAAGGCTATCAAATACAATTTTTACTAGAATAACTTCTGAGGCACCATGATCTCACGGAATCGATAGATCATTTGATTTTGTTTGTCATTTGAAGACTAACGAGGCAAGTCTGCCAAGTGATGAAGATCGATTGAGCTGATATTTTGGACATAAGTAGAACTTGATGAGACTAGAAAGCGCCTAAAAGATAAGGGTTCTTGAGCCTCCTTTTCTTGTTCTTCAGTATCTAAACATGGTATTGACAGTAACACTTGATGACTGAATTTGAATCTCATATTTTGTTCATACATAGTTCTATAGTGCTTTGATCTGCAATTCAGGATGAAAACTTGATTTTTTTCAGTTGTAATGTTTTTTACTCTTTCTCATTTTTTCTAAGCAATAAAAGGTATTGAGTATATAATGTGTCTATGGTCATATAGGGGGCGTCATCAGCTACAATTAACTATATTTCAAAAAGCCATAGCTGCTATTAAATATAAATAATTATTCATTTTATATATAACTGTCTCTTTCCTTATCTTGCTTTTTGTATTTCACTGTTAAGAATTTATTGTAATTTGACACATGTATCAGGCGCTCTCACACCCGCTAGTTATCATTTGCCAATAGCGTTTTATTTAATTATTCTTATTCACTTATTTATAAAAGAAATGGACATTGATCCTGATACCGGTGGTGATAATCATGATAATGGTGATGATGATCACGATAATATTGTAATATACTTATTGACGCTGATCTTTTGTTGGAAAGGTCTACCAATAGTATACAGAATGCCGATAAATATAAAGAAGCAGATGAAAAAGAAGATAAGGACATTAATATGGATACATCAGATAATATTGAATGAACTTTTATTAAATAGGAATATTTCGAATAACATTTTTGGACTTAGCAATTAGAGATGTTGATGGCCACTATAGATCTTACTTTTCATTGTAAATCAGTTGTCATTTATATCAAATAAATAAGTTTTGAAATCCTCATAAAGTTAATTTGATGTTCTGTCAGTATTATTGTACCATTAGATAGCCCACAATTCCCTCTAGAAAACACCCAAGTATGACCACAAAATAACAAAAACTCTTTGCAGGAGAAGTAATTAAACAAACAATCCTTCACCCTGAATTGCGGACCAAAGTACTATAATAAATACTCCAAAGAAAATCCTGCAAGTTTTAACTAAAAGGAATACTTTCCTCTTGAGACATTAAATTCCCACGAAAACTCGATTTTCTTGACCTTCGTATGAAATACGAGCATTATTTGAAAATTCAATATCACGAGAAGTAAGAATTCGTTTTGGCTGAAACTTTTAGGATTTTCTAAGGACTATTAGAATTAGGTATGGACAAAATTTGAGATACAAATTCAATCATCAAGCGTTTCGACCAATACCATGCTCAGGTACTGAAAAACTAGTAAAACGACCCTAACTCAGAAAAGAAGGCCTAAGAGCCCTTATCCTTTTACACTTTTTCTAGTCTCGACCAACAAACTTCGATTAGACCTAGATTCAATTCTAACAGCACATCTAATATTGACTGTTGTATCCAAGCTTAGATTTGTAATCATTGTGTCATATGAAATGTGCACTTCTTTCATAAAGGAATGCATTGATTAAATTAATATCAAATCAATAGATAAATTAAATAACAAATTTCACCAGTCATCCTAACAAAATTGGCACTATTTATTGTGTTTACATATGTGTCAGTTTATCTCGAAAAATAATAGGAAAATAATGTTATCTAATTATGTTTCTTATTTATTTCGTCCAAGTGCAAATCAAATAGAACACTTTCTGAGACAAAAAACGAAGAATCTTCACTTAATACATCTCGTAAAAGTGGTGAACAAAAAAACCAAAAAGGACATACAAACGAAAATAATAAAAATGGGATCAAATCAACATATTGTACAACAACAACAGAAAAAGAAATTCTGAAAACTGCGTAGTTGTACCAAAAAAAAAATAATAATAATAATACGTTATTAAACTAAACAAAAGGAATGCTGATACAATACTGAAGAAAATGAAACCCGCAAGAATAATTAAAAGAATCTGGCTCAATAATTCTACAAGAAAATATGTGATATATAAACTCGATACATTTAAATAATCATTCGTTTTCAATCTAAATTTTAAATATAAAAAAAAAAGAACTCGACAATTTTGATTATCATAATAGGTGCAAAAAGATGCAATCAAATACGAAGTTTGCCATATCGAAAAATTTCTCACCATAATCCTAAATAAGATGATATCAATCAAAGTAAATAAATTTTTTTTTCTTCATACCTTTTGATTGTCCACCTGGTGGTTGATGAACACGAGTTGTTTTTCGTTGATTTCTATCGTCCCATTGATCACCTAGAATAGTTTCTTGATCACATCAAATTTTATTCAAAATTCAAATTTACCTGATAATGTAAAACTTGAATCTAATAGATTTCGTGCGCCTTAAATAAAGTAAAAAAATTAATATTGAAAAACGTATGAAAAAAAATGAAGAATTTTTCATACGGACCAGCGCGCGTTGCTGGTCGATTATGAAAGCCAGCAGAAGCAGCAGAAGGCTCACCACTACTATTCGTTGTTTGTCCTTTTGGATTTGTTTTTGAATCAGTTTCTGATGAAACTTTATTTAAATCTATTACTTCACCTGTATATGGTTCACGCTCAATTTTTTGTTGTTTTATTTGCTAAATAAATCTCGATGATTGAGAAAAATGTTTTTTTTTTTCATTTTTACCTGTTCACGAAGTTGTTCGCGTTTATTCAATTTTTGATAAACATATTCAGCAAAACATTGAGTTTCAAGATATTTACCTGAACCTTTAACAGCATTTAACTAAAAATTTATATTTAAATAATATAAATATTTAATAAATCTACAAACTTGTCCATTTTCATACGCTATTTTACCAGCAACAATAGTAATTATTGGTAATCCATGACATTGTAAACCTTCGAAAATATTAAAATCACATGCTTGATGATGAGTTGAAGCGGAAATTGTTTTTGTTGCTTCAGTATCCCAAATAATACAATCACCATCAGAACCAATAGCTATTCGACCTTTTTTAGGATAAATATTAAATATACGTGCAGCATTTGCACTTGTTACAGCAACAAATTGATTTATATCAAGTTTGCCTGTTTCAACACCTTTTGTCCAAATAACTGATAAACGATCTTCAACACCATTGACACCATTTGGAATCTATTGAAATATATTTATATCAATGCGAATCAGGGGTGTGCCGAGGGGGGGGAGTGAACTTCCTCTCGGGACACTCCTGATTCGAATGCATATGAACTTTACTTTTCGAAAATCATCTTTGCCAAGCGCTTTTTGATTTGAATTAAAGGTACAATGGTCAGTACCGGTTGCTGATAATGAACCACTAAAAAAAATAGAAATGATATTTAAGTAATGAATAAATAGACATTTCTTACTTAGCTAAAAGATCCATAAGATAAGGTCCTGTTGTTGCATCATCACGCAAAGGTGGTGACATTACATGAGCAGCTGCATGACGCCAACATTTGTTAAAATATTGTGATCCATCAGCTCCTAAACTTGCTGCAATAGGTTCACCAAATACGACTTGACCTGATCGAAAAAAAAACTTATCAATATTATCAAACAAAAAAATGAAAATCTACCTTTTAATCGAGCTTCAACTACTTTATCAGCTGCTGTTTTACTCATTACATGTACGACATAGAGTGGACATCTTTAAAAAAACAATAATCAATTAAATTTGATTCGAAAAATAAAATCTTACCGAGTTTGTTCAGCGATAGTAATCGCTCGATTTGTAGCTTCAGCTTCGAGCTAAAATAAACAAATCGATCTATAATATACAGATTGATATTTGTTTACCTTTTCCGGTCGACTAAGAAGATGACCTTCGGGTCCTGTTATACCTAATTGCGACATTTCTTTTTCTAATTCAGTAATCACTGAACCATTTTCCGCATGTACCATTGCAATAGCACCAAGTTCACGACATTTACTAAATACTTGAAATATTTCATCATCTTGTAACATAAAAACACCTTTATAAGCCATAAAAACTTTAAATGAATTAATTCCTAAAATAATCATTATAAAATTTATTAACTAAAATTCCGAAATATACCTTTTTCTTTCGCAAGTATTTCCATATCTTTAGCAACTTGTTCATTCCAAGTTGTAATAGCAGCATGTAAACCATAATCACAACAAACTTTTGCATCAGCTCGTTCACGCCATTGTGTATAAGCTTCAAGGAGTGATTGATCTTTTGCTGGGATAATAAAATCAACTATAAAAAAAAAGAAAGTATTACGCATTCAAATGAAGACAGTGATGCAATTTTTTAACTGATAATGTTTCAAAGATTAATACAAAGTTAATCACTGAGATCAAGAATGAAAGAAAAGAAAGTCTTCAAAAGTAATATGTTTGTTTTTATCGATTGCATGTTCACTTCGATGAGAATGAATGATAATATCTTTGATCAAGTGAAAATAGATTCTTTCAACACGTCTATTTATCGGAGATAGGAAGTTAATTTGACAGATCAGGTGAGCAAGAGAATACATTAGAGAAATATATATAGTTGACAATTTCACTATTACTAGCGAAAGAAAATAAGTTTATATTATTATTTCACACATCACAATCGAACTCATAAAACAAGGCAAAATATTTATTACATCAACGAGTTATTCTTCTTTTCATTTTTATTAGATATGATATGGAGAATAATATTTCTATCATCATTGGTACTACAATTGGTATAATATTATTACTTATTTCAATAATATTAATAATTATTTGTTGTTATAAACGTTCTCGTCATAATCAATCTCTATCAAAACAAGAAGATTCTCTTCATTCAGTGATTATTAATAAACATTTTCGATCCGTATCATTTATTAATAATGATTATCATAATAAAATGACACTTTTAGCATCACCTCGACGTCTAGCCATCCTCGAATTACAACAACAACAACAACAAGAAACATTTACTTATGAAAATCCTTCACTGAATTTAAATGAATTAATAAACCCAAAGACAATGCGATTTTAAATTTTAATACATACTAATTGTTGTTGTTCCACCAGCAATTCCTGCTTGAGTACCACTAAGAAAATCATCAACTGATTTTGTACCCATAAACGGTAATTCAAAATGCGTATGTGTATCAATACCACCTGAAAGAAAAATTTCATTTCAAATAAAAACACTTCATATTATAATTACCTGGCATAACAAGTTTGCCTGTAGCATCGATTGTTTTTGTTCCGCTTGGAACGACAAGATTAAGACCAATTTGTCTGTTTAAAAAAAAAAGAAGTTTTAGTTTAGAAAATAATAAAAAAAAGCAAATAAAGTAATAACTTACTTGATAATACCTTCTTCAATAAAAACATCAGCAAGTGTTGTTACATCATCATTCACTACTCGACCACCTTTGATCAATAAACGTTGTTGAGATGACTATTAAAAGAAAAAATATATAGAAAGATCAGTAAAATGTTTTTTTTGTAGTAGTCAAACGACTTGTTACATTCATCCATAAAATACAGTTATATACAGAAAAAAAAATACCGACTGGTACCTTACATTAGTCTTAGTCGCCGTGTCTTGCGGCATTGGAGAAATAATAGTGAATAATGTTCGTGCATTTCCTGGTCTTGATACATTTGTTGTTGCTGAAGGGAAAGGTGAAGATTGCTGTGCATTTTTAATAACATAAAAACTCGATCCAGGATTTGAATTATGTAATAATTGTTCATTATCAATTTTTGAAGGAATATAATGAAAACAAGCATTAGCTGAACCGGTTTGATCTTCAACATCTGATAATGATGACGACATGCTGCTCATATTTTCTTTAAAGAATTACTTGGCTAGAAATATTTTTCCTACGACTAATATTTCTTTTCCTCTTGTTTTTTTCTTCTCGCATTCTATCTTGCTATGTTCATCATTCTTATTTTTTTCGTTCTGTCAGAGTAGAAAGGAAAAACTATATTATCACTAATAGATCTCATTGGTAACAAAGGACTTGACTGACATATGATAAATATATGTTTTTAAAAAAAAGGCCAATCTTACATCCGTTTTAGGTAAGGAAGCATTGTTATTGTTATGTTGTGTTATTGGCATTATTCAAGCGATGAAGCTAAGAAAATGAAATCTACAAAAAAAAATGTGATGGATAGGTTCAAACGTAGATTTATATACATCCGCATAAAATATGTTGAACAACAGACAGATAAGTGTCAAATGAGTCGTCAACGACATCGATCATCACGTATACACACCTACGTTATGTCCTATATTTATTTAGTGTGTACATGGTGATCAATGAACGGAAGTGTCATATCGCGATCATATCGAATGAATGAACTCTATTGTGTACAGATCGGCATTCAATCAAAACTGTGTTGAATTCTCTCCTGTTCATTTTATTTTTTAAAGAACAGGAAAAAAAAGAAAAAGAAAAAAAAACTGCGAAGAACAAAAGGAAAATCCGATGAGTCATCATCTAAGGATTAGAGAGAGGACACGACATGCCTAAAAATAAATCGACCATTGTTTTCTAATAAACATCTATTTACATTTAATTTATCTGTCAATTTAATTTTTTTCATATAAAGAAAAATCAATCACGAAATCAAACAACTATAATCTAATCAAAGTATCTTTGATTCTTTGTACAACTACTGCCATCTATCAAAGAAAATGATATATTTTTTTTCTCATCAACTTCTTTTGGAATCTATTTTAAATATATAAATATTTTTTTTTTGATTATAAATTTTGACTAATTCGATCGCATGCATTAATCAATCCATGTCATTTGACACCGTCATCAATATTTTTCTTTTCTTGCTTACTTATTCATTCATTCATATTTTGTCCTATTTATTCTTTCTGTTCTGACAAATAACAACAAGATTGATCGAATTTTCTATCAAAAAATCTAATGGATAATAAATCAACACCAAGTACACCTGGTGTTTCAGGTGTTGATGAATGGCATGATGCATCAGCAGATAATAGTCCAACAACAAATGAATCTTCATCTCAACAAGATTCATCAATAGAATCAAAAAAGAAAGCCAATACAGGAACAAATGAAAAACGTTCAATGCAATTTAGTGGCAATCTTGATATTAATATTGATTTAAATTTAGGTCCAGCACCATTATCTTATGAAGAAAAAGCTATAAAAGAACGTGAAAATTGTGATTATTCAATTAAAATTACATTAGATATGGCTAAAAATGCTACAGCACCAAGAAAAATTCGTATTTATGCTGATGGTAAAAAAAAAAATTTTTCTATTTTTTTTAATAATTAATTTCAACAAAAAAAAAATTTTTTTTTAGGTATTTATGATTTATTTCATGCTGGTCATGCTCGTCAATTAATGCAAGCAAAAAATATATTTAAAAATGTTTATCTTCTTGTTGGTGTTTGTAATGATGATTTAACACATAGTAAAAAAGGTAAAACAGTTATGGATGAAGCTGAACGTTATGAAAGTGTTCGTCATTGTCGTTATGTTGATGAAGTTATAACCGATGCACCATGGGTACTTGATGATGAATTTTTAACTCAAAATAAAATTGATTTTGTTGCTCATGATGAAATACCATATGGAGCTGAAGGTAGTGATGATATTT
>Ga0116226_10005140_pt1 | contig 11659 bp, 11 predicted proteins | sample S1TSphfallax_FD_89692 | JGI IMG/M metagenome (GOLD analysis project Ga0116226, IMG submission 89692) | Host-associated microbial communities from peat moss isolated from Minnesota, USA - S1T2_Fa - Sphagnum fallax MG | ecosystem: Host-associated > Plants > Peat moss > Unclassified | place: USA... | reverse complement strand
TTCCGTCAGCGGTTGAATCGAATCTAATTTGAGGTTGATTTCTGCCTGGCTTTCAAAGTCTCCTTCCGGAGTTTCTAAAGTACCTTGCTGTTGCAAGGTAATTTTATCTCCCTTTAAAGTTATCGTTCTATTTTCTGTATAAGTTTGACTATGTCCCGCTATTGATGGATATTGATAATGCGCACCTTTGTCATTTGCATGTGCTTTGGGAACAAACCCTAACACTAGCTTTCCAAGAGTACTCAGCAAAAGTGCAAGTATTTTTCTTTGCTTTTCTGTTAGCCCTGAATAATAACTGAGTGTTTTTTCCACGACTAGTGGTATTAGCTGAGGCCCCATAAAGCTAAGACTTGTATAACCTACTATCGCTGGCAGATGAGACCATAAGCTTTTTTCTATCACTGCGGTAATTGAGGTGGATAAGCTTTTTCCAAAAAGCCCGTAACTAATACCATTAAAAATTTCTCCCACCACATTAATTTTTTTAACTGCTTTTTCATAGCGTTCTTCTTCTGGAGTTAATTCTTTTCCCGATAACTGCTTATATAAAATCACGCCTTCTTGATACATATTGATATAGGTTTTTGGCTTTTTTTCTAGGGTTAATAGTTGAATAAAGTTATTCGCAATGGATAAGAGTACTCTCTGGGGTATACCATAATTTTGAAAAAATGTTCGCTCAATTAAAATCTGACCTACAAATTCTGCAAGAGTGGCAGAAAACAAATTGAATTGTTCAGAATATAAAAGGTGTGTTTTTGGTGTAGGTGATGTTTTCCTTTCGTTCATAAATTAAATTTCCCTAAATAATAAAAGTAAATTTTAAAATCGATTGTGGAAAAATTTTTGTAAAATTTTTAGCAAGATTTTAAATACTAATGTGTTATCTATAAAACTTAATATGGTAATGTGTGAATTATCCTTCTTCCTTACCATAATATTTCACTCCAATCTCAATTCTTTTCCGACCATTGCCTAATCGCCAGCGGTTAGTATCACGCAAGGAGTAAACACAGCCACAGTATTCTTGCTGATAAAAATTTTCACGTTTAGAAATTTTTATCATTCGTTCCGAACCGCCATTTTTTCGCCAGTTAAAAGTCCAATAAATCATATCAGGATAGTGAGAAGCTGCGCGCGTGCCGCAATCGTTAATTTGATCCATGTTTTTCCAGCGAGAGATGCCAAGTGAACTGCTGAAAACTTTAAAGCCATGTTCGTATGCGTAAAGTGCGGTACGTTCAAAGCGCATATCAAAACACATGGTGCAACGGATGCCACGTTCTGGTTCATGCTCCATGCCTTTCGCTCGTTTGAACCATTCGTCACGATCATAATCACCATCAACAAACGGTATGCTGTGTTGCTCGGCGAAACGAATATTCTCATTTTTGCGAATTTCATATTCTTCAATCGGGTGAATATTGGGATTATAAAAAAAGATTGTATAGTTGATGCCAGCTTCTAACAAACGCTCCATAACTTCACCAGAGCAAGGCGCACAGCAGGAGTGTAATAGTAATTTGTCGGCATGATTTGGTAATTGGAGTTGAACAGAGTGAGTCATTACGTGGTCCTTATTTATTTTCTCAATAGTAATTTTAAAATATCTGTCATGCTAGCCTCGCAACGAGTGCGGGGAAAACTCCAGTTAGCATCCAGGAAAAAGTTTAAATTGTCACCTATTTGTTGAGAGTATTTGCTTGACAATAAGTCTCCTTAACAAAAATTAACAAAGTTAAAGCAACCAGCAAATAAATGGGCATCAGTGAAAGCGCTATTTGATACGTATGAGCGGAAAATTGATGAACTCCTGCAATCATTGTGCCATGCCAGTTAACATCTAAAATCCAGCCAACTAATGGCTCACTCAGTGCTTCACAAATTGAATCAAATGTGTTCATAAATCCTAATACTGTTGCAGCTAATATCAGTGGAAAAACTTCTCGGATCATAGCAAAGCAGGTAAAAAATCCACTTGCACCTAAACCAAAACAAAATAACAGTATGATTAATGTGTCAAAATGCTGATTTGGACTGTAAATAATGATTAAGGAACTGAGAAGCGCTAGCAATGTACCAAAAATCATAATGGGTTTACGTCGGCCAATAAAATCTGACATCCAGCCTAATAAAGGTGCACCTGCTGCAAAGCCGATAAAAATCCAGGAAATAGCATAAGCTGCTTTTGCGGCAGATAAGTGATGTGCTTGTTGTAGAAAAGGTACGCCCCATAAACCGCCAAAAACTGATACCGGCGCAAATGCTAAACCGCTGTACCAAGAAAGCAGCCAGGCCTGTTTGCTTTTTAGAATCAACCAAAGATTGCCGAATAATTGCCCGCGTGTTGTTTGCGACTCTGAATGATCAGTTGGTTGGTTGTGTAGTGATTTATCTTTTACGGTGATGAGGTAGATTAAACTTAATGCGATTCCTAAGCTTCCAACAATGACTAATGCGGTGCGCCAGCCAAAATTGTGAACCAATAACGAAAGCGGCGCTTGTCCAAATACAGCACCTAACATAGCAGCGGTCATACACATGCCAGAGATTAATGCAAACCTTTGTGGCAAAAACCACAGTGTTGCTAATTTAAAACAAGATACTGCGGCAAATGCCGCGCCTAATCCCATAGCGGCTCTAGCAAGACAAGCAATCCCTAGAGAAGAGGCTTGAGCAAAAATCAAAGTGCTTACGCCACAAATTAAAATTGCAAAGGTGGTTAAATAGCGCGGACTAAATTTGTCCAACAATATACCAACTGGAATTTGCATGATGAGGTAAGCATAAAAATAACATGCTGATAAATTTCCTAGTCCAGCGCCATTAATTTGAAATGCACGCATTAAATCTGCAGTCATGACACTTGGCGAAACTTGTACAAGGTACTTGTAAAAAAAGAAGCTAGCTCCGGCTAGCCACACTAACCATGGGTAAATCTTTATCCATTTTTTACTATTTGATGTGGCAGCATAATCTTGTTTTGACATGGCGCACCTTTTTTATATGTATGGGTTACAATAAAGCCCAAGCAAAAAAAAACCCCGTACCTCTTTGGAGGCCGGGGTTTTTGCTGGCGTTTTTTTCAGCGCATAGGCCCATGCCTCATTGTGGTGGTTACCACGCTAAGCACGAGTAGGAGTTGAGCCAATCTATGCATGAAAAGTTTCATAATTGTTATCTAAATTAATTAAAAACCGTTTATAATGGTAACTAGATTTAATGAATTATGCAATTTATATTAATCGTAATAAAAACTTAATCGTAATAAAAACTAAAGAGTATTAATGACAGCTTTTCGTGTAGTGATCCCCGCTAGATATGCCGCCAGCCGTTTGCCTGCCAAGCCACTATGTGATATTGGCGGCAAACCAATGATTCAACATGTTTACGAACAGGCTTGTAAAAGTGATGCGATCAGTGTGGTAGTTGCAACTGATGATGAACGTATTGCTAAAGCTTGCGAAAAATTTTCTGCGCCGACTTGTATGACTTCCATTGAACATCTCACAGGAACTGACCGCGTTGCTGAAGTGGTTCAGTTAATGAACTATGATCTAAATGACATTATTGTAAATGTGCAGGGCGATCAACCGTTAGTTCCTTACGAAAATATTAATCAGGTTAGTAAAAGTTTGATGCTTGATGAAACAGCAAATATTTCAACCTTATGTGAACGTATTTATGAACAAAGTGATTTAGATAATCCCGCTGTAGTTAAAGTGGTATTTGATCTTAACTATCGCGCGCTTTATTTCAGCCGAAATTTGATTCCTTGGGTTAAAGAAATTGATTTGCGCTATCAGACTTATTATAAACATATTGGATTATATGCTTATCGCGCCAAGACTATTCAAAATTTTGTCCAGCTACCGCCATCAACTTTAGAGCTTGCAGAATCGTTAGAGCAATTGCGCTTTCTTGCTAATAGCGAAAAAATTCATGTCAATATTGCGGTTAAAAATGCCCCGCTTGAAGTTAATACGCCTGAGGATTTAGAGAAAATTAGATTAATTTTACAAAACCATAATGGCATCCATCTCAACTAAAGCACCTTTGGGAAGTGCTGCGACGCCAATAGTAGCACGTGCTGGATAAGGAGCAGTAAAGTACTTTTCCATAATTTCATTAACAATGGAAAAATGAGCAAGGTCTATTAAAAAAATGTTGAGTTTAACGATGTTAGCTAAGTTGCCGCCAGCAGCAAACGCCACTGCGGTTAGATTTTCTAATACTTGCTCCGCTTGTTTGCTAATATCGGCAGTGACCAGCTCCATAGTTTCAGGGTTTAAGGGAATTTGTCCTGATAAATAAATGGTTTGGCCAGCTTGAACTGCTTGAGAGTAAGGTCCAATGGCTTTAGGTGCTTTTTCAGTATTAATAATTTTTTTCATAAATTTTACCCTGGTTTTGAACGACTAATTTTTGTTACTCCGTTAATGGAACGCATTCTGCGGATAATAGTTGCTAAATGTGTTCGATCATGAACAGACAACAGTAAGTGAATGATTCCGTGGTAATTATCTTGATGATGCATTTGTATGTCCGCGATATTTGCTTTAGTGCGAGCAATTTTGCTGGTAATTTCAGCAATAATCCCTTGTCGATTATTGGCTTCTATTGTTAAATCTACTTTAAAGTCGCCAATAACTTGTTCTGCCCAGTTGAGTTCAAGATAGAGCCCAACTCGATGTCGCCATTTATCTAGCTTTTTGCAAGATTCTTGATGTACGGTTAACCCTTTATTTTGCATAAGAATTCCTGCAATGGCGTCTCCTGGAATAGGCCTACAACATTCAGCAAATTTAACCGCCATATCTTGACTGCCTTTTATTGCATAGGGTTCCTGTGAAGGCGGTGAATCGATATGGCTAACATCAAGGTTCTCAGTAATTAAGCAGTTGGCAATTATAAATCCAATCTGTTGCCCTAAACCGATGGCGCGATAAAGTTCATCTAAAGTTTTGTATTTAAAATGTTGAAGGACTGCATGAATTTTATTTTTTGAAATGTCGGTCAAATTGGTTTGTTGAGTAGCCAGTACTTTTTCAAGTAATTCTTTACCCAGAGCAATAGCATCAGCACGTTTTCTTTCTTTTAAGTAGTGTCGAATATTGCTTCGTGCTTTTCCAGTTACAACAAAATTTAACCAGGAATGTTGTGGTCGTACTTCAGGTGAGATGATGATTTCGACAGTTTGACCGTTTAATAGTTTAGTGTTTAATGGCGCAAATCTTCGATCAACTTTTGCTGCTATACAGTTATTGCCAATATCAGAATGAACTGCATAGGCAAAGTCTACTGGCGTTGCTGCATGTGGCAACTCCATAATTTTTCCGCGAGGGGTAAAGATGTAAATTTCAGCAGGAAATAAGTCAGTTTTAACATTTTCAATAAATTCGAGTGAGCTAGGAGTGTTTTTTTGAATTTCCATTAAGCCTTTTAGCCATTGATTTGCACGAGTTTGTGCTTCATTTATATTTTCACCTCGCTTATAAAATCCAAAAGCAGCAATACCATTTTCTGAAACATTATTCATATCTACGGTGCGGATTTGTATACTAATTGGCATTCCGTGTGGGCCAAACAGAGAAGTATGTAATGCTTGGTAGCCATTTGCTTTAGGCAAGGCAATATAATCTTTAAAATGCTCTGGTAAAGGTTTGTATAATTTATGAAGTATTCCTAATACTTGATAACAAGTATCAGGTTTCTCAGTGACAATCCGAAAATCTAATCCATCTGTCACATCTTGAAAGCGTAGCCTTTGATTTTGCATTCTTCGATAAATTCCATATAAATGTGTTTGTCTATGCCAAACCGCACAGGGAGGCAAGTCAGTCTGTTCAAGTAGTGTTTTAATACTTGTTTCTATATGGCTGATGGTTTGTTTTCGATTATGGTTTAATTTACGTACTGCCTCTTGTAGTGCTCGAAATCGTAGGGGATAGAGTGCAGCAAAACAAAGATCTTCTAACTCAGTTGAAAAACTGTGCATGCCGAGCCGTAATGCGATAGGTGCATAGATTTCTAATGTTTCTCGCGCAATACGATTTTTTTTATCTGCAGGCAATGATTCAAGCGTTCGCATATTATGTAAACGATCAGCCAATTTAATTAAGATAACGCGAATATCGCGTGCCATGGCCAAAGTCATTTTGCGAAAATTTTCTGCTTGCGCTTGCGCCTGGTTTTCAAAAGGTATATGAGTAAGTTTGCTAACCCCATCTACTAAGTCGGCAATATCTGCACCAAACTGTTCCACGATCTGAGTTTTTTGAATGGATGTATCTTCAATAACATCATGTAAAATGGCAGCGGCGATACTTTGATAATCCATATGCATTTGGCAAAGGATAGTAGCGACAGCAATAGGATGAACAATATAAGGATCACCGCTATATCGATGTTGCCCCTTATGTGCTTTGGCAGCTAATTGATAAGCGGTATGAATAATTGCAACTTTTTCATCATCTAGATAAGTTAAAAGTTCCTTTTGCAAATCAGAAAAATGAGACATATATCCATGATACCTCAGACAGTGGCATATTTATTCATTAGATGTCTCTTGTTCTTCGGGTGTTTCGCTAGCTGCTTCTGTATCGCTCCCGTCTAGAATGCTTGCCCCCACTTTTTTAGCGGCGATTTCGCGTAGTGCAACGACAGGTGCTTTGTCTCTATCCCAATCAACATAAGCAAGCCCTGGATTTTTTGCTAACATACGCGCACGTTTTGCTGCAATCAGTACTAATTCAAAACGATTTTTTACATTGGCTAAACAATCTTCAACAGTAATTCTGGCCATATTTAGACTCCGGAAAATAAAAATTTGTAATACAAAGGTTGTATAGGTTCTGAAGTATCGACGCATAATCTAGGTTACGTCGTCCTCGCGCGAGATTGCCCGCAATAGGGAAAGAAGCGCTGAACTTTCGCAATCGAGTCGCGAGGATCCAGATACGATAATGAAAGGATTCTCTGATTATCGTGCCTGGATCCCTGGTCTTCGGCTATGAAACACATGCCTCTTCTCATTATCGCGAATGGCCTTCGCCAGGGACGACGTGACGTGGATTATGCGTCGATACCTCAGGTATAGATTTAGTATACTACTTCAAAAGCTCTTCAATCAAAGCCATATATCTTTTTTGCTGATAGTTTTGGCGCAATCTTCGAGCATGAACAATAGCTTTTAAATCAGCTAATGCATCTTCAAATCGATCATTGATCACAATATACTCGAATTCTTGATAATGTGAAATTTCATTTTTAGCTTGTTCCATACGTATTTTAATCGTATTTTCATCATCTCTTGCCCGATGTTCAAGTCGCTCAATCAGCGCCTCCCGTGAAGGGGGTAAAATAAAAATAGTAATAGCTTGCGGCAAAATTTTCTTAATTTGCTGTGCGCCTTGCCAGTCAATTTCAAGCATCACATCAATGCCTTGGGATAGCCTTTCTGTTACAAAGGCATGAGTAGTTCCATAGTAATCTTGCTGAAATACTTGTGCATATTCTAAAAATGCTTGAGCTTTTATCAACGATTCAAATTCTTCTTTGCCGACAAAATAATAATGCACAGCATCTATTTCACCAGGTCGTTTAGGGCGAGTGGTATGAGAAACGGATACACAAATATCTTTCATTGATTCAATTAATGCTTTGACCAAACTAGTTTTTCCGGCTCCAGAAGGGGCAGAAATAACATATAAACTTGCATTATAGGTGTTCATAAGAGCCTGTAAAATTAATTGACTTCTATCAGGCCCAATGCTTTGACTGCTTCTCGCTCAGCTTCTAGCTCATGAATGGTTGCTGATAATTTAGCTTGACCAAAACTATTGTGTGAAAGCCCGAGTACTGGTTTAAGTTCTCCCTGTTCTGTTCGACAAGGATAAGAAAAAATCAGACCTTCAGGGACACTATATTCACCACGAGAGCAAATCGCCATAGAATAAGTTTCATGAGAGGGTGTTTCATGGCAGATTTGATAACCACTCATTACTATTCCGTTAGCTGCAGAGAAAGCAGAAGAAGCACCGCGTGCTTTAATTACTGCTGCTCCACGTTGTTGAACAATGGAAATAAACTCGTTTTGTAACCATGTTTCATCGTGAATAACTTCTAACACAGGCTGGCCATTAATTTTTGCGTGATAAAAATCAGGGTATTGTGTGCTTGAATGATTTCCCCATATAGTCATTTGTGAAATTTGGGTGATATCAACGTGAGCTTTTTTGGCCAATTGTGTGCGCGCACGTAATTCATCTAACATGGTCATTGCATGAAAACGACTTTGTGGGACATCTTTAGCGTGATGCATTGCAATCAAGCAATTAGTGTTACATGGATTGCCGACGACTAATACTCGAACATCTTGTGCCGCATATTGATTGATGGCCTGACCTTGCGGGGTAAAAATTTTGCCATTAATTTTTAATAGATCAGAACGCTCCATCCCTTCTTTACGCGGTACTGCGCCAACTAACAAAGCCCAATTGACACCATCCATTCCTTCTTTGAGGTTTGAGGTGCAGACGATTTTTTTTAGTAATGGGAAGGCACAATCATCGAGTTCCATCGCAACACCAGTTAAGGCAGGTAAAGCAGGCTCGATCTCGATTAAATGTAAGATGATTTCAACATCTTTGCCAAACATTTGCCCCGAAGCGATACGAGGAAGTAATGCATAACCAATTTGGCCAGCAGCGCCAGTAATGGCAACTTTGATACGTTTTTGTGACATAAAGACTCCTTAGGGCCTGTTTACATTTTAAATCGTTTTTTTGCATCTACCCAAAAGGGTTTGTTTTGTGTAAGCGAAAACTGAGCACAAGGCACCAGTGTTATTTTGGTTTTATTTTGAATCACTACTTTTTGTAGCATAGTGGCCAATATTAGGGTTATTTGTAACATGGCGAGTGTTCCAGCAATGCAAACTCTGGGACCTGCACCAAATGGTAAATAAGCTAGTTTTGGTCTGGCCGCAATGTTTTCTGGCAAAAAACGATCAGGATCAAATTTCTCTGCCATTGGCCAGTAAAGTGGATGACGGTGTAATGCGTAAGGGCAAATGATTAAATTTGAATTAGCTGGAATCGTGTAATCTTGTACTTCTAACTTATTGATAGATCGGCGCGTAAAAACCCAAATGGGTGGATAAATACGCATAGTTTCTTCGATGATCATGCGTAGATAAGTTAATTGGTTGACATCATCAAATGTTGCTGTGCGGCCGCCTAGCACTTTATCTACTTCATCGATCGCTTTTTCTAATACGTCATTATGTTGGGTCAAGTGCCAAAAAATCCACGCTAAAGTGTAGCCAGCAGTTTCATGTCCGGTAATTAAAAAAGTTTTAATTTCATCAATGATAGTTTGTTCACTCAAACCTTCGCCTGTTTGAGGATCCTTAGCTTGAAGTAGTAAAGAGAGTAAATCTTGCTGGTTTTGTGGATTTTGACGTCGTTGATCAATAAAAAACTTAGCTAATTTTTCGATATTATAAAGTGCATAATGAAATTGGATATTATAAAAAGTTGGTAAAAATCGATTAATTATAATAGAGCGTGTTATGGCGCGATGGCCTTTATTAACCCAACTAATAATAGGTTTGGTTAGGCGAGTTAGATCCTCGCTAAAAAGTATTTTTCCTGAGATGGTAAGCACTAAAGCCAACATTTCTTGCGTGAAATTAAAAGTTTGATTGTTAGACATATAAGTGGATTGCCATTTTGCAATCATTGTATTGGTGGCGTCGACAATCAGGGGGGCAGTTTGACTTAATGATTGGCGGTGAAAAATAGGTTGTAATAAACGGCGACGATTTTTCCACTCTTCACCTTCATTGGTTAAAAGTCCTTTGCCAAGAAACTTACCTAATCGCCGATAAACTCCATTTTTTTTATTAAATTCGCATGGGTCATGTAAAATTTCACTAATTGTTTCAACATGGTTAATAAGAAAGATGTTCAAAAGACTTGGCATCTTTACCAAGTCGCCATAACGGTGAACTAAATCAACTATATTTTCTAACATCGGTTTGGGTCGAGTACCGATTTGTGAAAACAACGATGGGCCTGGTGGTAAGGAGGAGCGATTAACCATGTTAATATTACACTTTATTTTTTTACGGTTTCGTTAATGAGTTTTTGTAGCTCACCATTTTGATACAACTCGAGCATGATATCGCAACCACCTACTAGTTCACCATTTAAGTAAAGCTGTGGGAAAGTTGGCCAGTTTGCATATTTTGGCAATTCCTGGCGAATATCAGGATTTTCTAATATATTAATGTACGCAAATTCTTGACCACAAGCTGTCAAAGCGGCAACTGCTTGTGCAGAAAATCCACATTGTGGTTGGTTGGGTGTTCCTTTCATGTAAAGTAGAATAGGGTTATTCTGAATTTGTTCTTTAATTTTTTCTAATATACTCATGGTTATAGTCTCCGGAACAATAAAATGATCAATTTTCCTGCGCTAAATCCAGTAGCTATCTCGCTTGGCCCAATAAAAATTTATTGGTATGGAATTGCATATCTGGTTGGTTTTGCCGCAGTTTGGTGTTTAGCGCAATACCGAGCAAAAAGCCGAGCTTTTATTCTAACAAAAGATCAAATCACCGATTTAATTTTTTATGGCGCACTAGGCGCGGTAGTTGGTGGACGAATTGGTTATGTGCTGTTTTATCATTTGCCGATGTTTCTAGCAAATCCGCTGTGGTTGTTTGCCGTCTGGCAAGGTGGAATGTCATTTCATGGCGGGTTCATTGGTGTTGCTGTTGCCATTTATCTTTACGCCAGATCGCTTGGGCAACCATTGCTTAAATTAACTGACTTTCTAGTGCCCTTTGTGCCGATTGGTTTAGGGCTAGGTCGCCTTGCCAATTTTATTAATGGTGAGCTTTGGGGAAGACCGACTGATGTGCCATGGGGCATGGTTTTTCCACGAGCAGATAATCTTGTGCGCCATCCTTCACAATTATATGAACTTTTTTTGGAAGGGGTGGTGTTATTTATTATTCTTTGGATTTATTCAAATAAGCCTCGTCCACCTGGAAAAGTATCTGGGCTATTTTTAATCTTTTATGGGTTGTTTCGTTTGCTTGCAGAATGGTTTAGAGCGCCTGATGAGCAACTAGGATTTATTGCTTTCGGTTGGTTGACCATGGGGCAACTGCTTTCATTACCGATGATTATGCTGGGATTGTGGTTGTACCTATATTTCAATAAAAACCCCCTTAAAAAAGGGGGTTTTAAATGACTGGCAAACAATCTCTGAATTGAGGCGGAGTTCATGCACCCATACCTCAGTATTCAGGACTAATTTTATTGGTCGCTAGGTGTTGTAAATCCTTTATAATTTATCATTGCGGTTACCAAGCTCAATAAGCGGACTCTCATCATCGCTATGACGACCGTGGCCAAGCAGGCTTGGCGAATAATGCACGACTCATACCCGCTCTCACTTCGCTAAGGTAGGTCGCGCCCTCAGCAAGAGTTTCGCTAATACGTTGGCCGAGTGTTTTGTCAGGGTCGTCCATGACAGCATACTCAACATGACCATGACCTTTTAGCCTAAATCCATCAAGCCATGCAAAAATTCGCTTAGCCGTATTGGTCACATTGAGTGCAGCTAAAGTAAACACGGCAATAGCT
>Ga0116226_10005139_pt1 | contig 11659 bp, 5 predicted proteins | sample S1TSphfallax_FD_89692 | JGI IMG/M metagenome (GOLD analysis project Ga0116226, IMG submission 89692) | Host-associated microbial communities from peat moss isolated from Minnesota, USA - S1T2_Fa - Sphagnum fallax MG | ecosystem: Host-associated > Plants > Peat moss > Unclassified | place: USA... | reverse complement strand
TGCGACCGATCGCGACTACGAGTACGATAATTCCAACGGAATCCTGCCCGGCGAGGCCCGAACCCTCAATCTATCGCCTTTTATTAACGGCGCCATATCCTCACCGGCGGTGGGGGCGCAAAGATCAATATATCCCTATTATACACCGCTGATGAATGCGGGGCAGCTTTTGAACTGGATCAACACCCTGCCTTTGTCGTACGCCAGTGCGGGTTATGGCGTCGGCTGGACGGGTAGCACGGCCAACTTCCTTTCCAATTATAACGGAAACACTGAAGTCGGCAGCGAGTTTGTTTCCGCCGTCTATGCTGAGGCGCCCTTTCACTTTGGCAATTTAGAGATCATGCCCGGACTGCGATTTGAGCATACGGACATCAACAACACCTACTGGGTACAGAACACAGACTCATCTGGTAATCCGACAACCGGATCATTCCAGCACGACGCGACGGCCTATAATGAGCCGCTGCCAAGTCTGTTTGTGACCTATAGGCCCAATGCCAATGTAGTCTATCGCGCATCCTATTGGTCCAGCTATGTTCGACCAAGCCTGTTCTTGCTGGGCGGCGGCGAGACCGTCACGCCCCTGGGCGACAATGTGTTTCAGATCTCCGAGGGCAACCCGAACCTGAAACCCGTCACCGCCCGCAACTTCGATATCTCCGGAGAATGGACCACCAACTTTGGCTTTCATGGCTCGGTGAGCGCATTTTATAAGCTGCTGAGAGACTATTTGTTCGATGCGGGTAGCTCTACGGGCAAGGACGGAACCCACTATGTGGATTCGTTCACCACGGTAACGTCGCCGACCACGGTCTATGAGATCCCGCACAACGGCGGCGACGCCACGGCTGAGGGCCTGGAGATTTCAGGCGATCAAAGGATGATCTTCCTGCCGGCCGCCCTCTCAAATCTCGTGGTGAACGGCAATGTGACATTGCAGCATACGACGGCGGATCTGAACCTATCGGGCATCGCCAACGGCGGTCCAATGCAATACGCCCCCACCCTGGCTTATAATGTCAGCCTATTTTACCGGTCACACAAACTTGAAACCGGATTTTCGTACCACTATGAAGGTAAATTCCTCGAGACCTACTATACGTATAGCAATACGGGTGTATCCGCGACCGGTGCCGCGCTGCCAAATATCGACATCAGCTGGTGGGATCAGCCAATACAGCGGCTCGATTATTCACTAAAATATGCCGTGACAGACCATTTAAGACTAGGGCTTTCGGCTCAAAACTTGATGAATAACGTGAGCTACTATGCCACTCGCGGAAAGGAATCGAACATTATTCCAGAGATTGTTCAGCCAGGCCGCTCCTACTATACCCAGTTGACACTGTCATTTTAAATATAAAGTTTAGAGCGTGACGGGCGGCGGAACCTGTATCCACTTCCGCCAGTCACGCTCTGAGCCGCGCGGTCGTCTTGTGTTTGCGAAATCCAGTTCCCGCTTTTTCGCGCGGGACTCAATACGACTGGGGCGGCGCTGGACATCCATCGCCGCCCTTAGCCTTATATCTGGACGAGCAATGTGCGCGCGTAGAAGGCCGCTTTACGCCGCCAGTTTCACGCGGCTGGCGACCATCTCGTCGATGGAGCGCGAGCTTAAGGGGCGGCTGAAGAAATAGCCCTGGATGTTGTTGCAGCCGGCGATGGCCAGGCGGTCGACCTGGTTTTGCGTCTCGACGCCCTCGGCGATGACCTTGAGGCCCAGCGTGTCGGCCAGGGTGACGATGGCCTTGACGATGGCGTCGGACTCCATACGCACGCCCAGGTGGGTGACGAAGGATCGATCAATCTTGATCTTGTCGATAGGCAGGCGCCGCAGATAACTGAGGCTGGAATAGCCCGTGCCGAAATCGTCTAAGGCAAGGGTGAAGCCTAAGCGACGGATCGCATTCAGCGTCTCAAACGTCGAGGCATCATCGGAGAGCAGGACGCTTTCGGTGATCTCCAGCTCGAAATTGCGCGGGTTGATATCGCATTCGGCGATCAGATCCTTGAGGGTTTGGATCAGCGTACCGGAGCGGATTTGGGTGGCGGAGATATTCACCGCGATCTTCAGCGCGGGCCAGCGGCGGGAGTCCGTAAAGGCCTGACGCAGCGCGAACCGGCCGATCACCTCGCTCAGGCCGCAGCTTTCGGCCAAGGGAATGAACTGGCTGGGCGGCACCGCGCCGCGAGTTTCGCAGGTCCAGCGCATCAGCGCTTCGACGCCCACCATGACGCCTTTAGCGTTCACTTGGGGCTGATAGACCATGGACAGAGCGCCCTTGGCGATGCCCTCGGGCGACACGGCGCGACGCAGGTCGACTTCGAGCGCCTTGCGGATTTTCAAATCCGAATCCATCGACTCTTCAAATACCAAGAAGCAGCCCCCGCCCCGTTTTTTCGCGGTCGAGAGCGCTACGGAGGCGCGACGCAAAACGTCGGTCGGTTGCGCTAGCGGCGGACCCATCAGGCCAATGCCAATCGAGCAGGTCAGCACCGCCTGACCAAGCGAGGCTTTGCAAGGCGCTGATAGCAGCTTGATCAGCTGGCTGGCGACGATCTGGGTCTTTTCCAGGGTCGCCCCCGACCAGAGTAGCGCGAACGTATCGTCGCCGATGCGGGCGAGCGTATCCTGGGGCCGGCAGACGGAGGCGAGCCGCATGGCGATCTCCTCCAAAATCTCGTCGCCCGCGCCAAAGCCAAGCGCCTCGTTCAGTTCTTGGAAGCGATCAATGGCGATGCAAAGCACGGCATGGCGTTCGGACGCATTGGGGAGCTCGCTCCGGAATGTGTCGGCGAGCGTGTCCAGGAATAAGGCCTTGTTGGGCAGTCGCGTCAGCCCATCATGGGTCGTGGCGTAATGGGCGCGCGCTTCGCTAATCTGCGTCCGGCTGCTCGCCTTGCGGAATTGCCGAAAGAGAATGAGCCCCCCTGCCCCCAACCCGACGAACATGGTCGTCATGAGGTTGCGGGCGTGAGGATTGCTGGCTGCAACAATGCAAAGGGTCGTGATAAAGCAAGCGATCGAAGCCAGCGCGACGAGCGAGAGAATGTCCGTCGTGGATTCGGGCTTAACGGCTTTCATGACCACTCCAGATATCCGCTATATCCTTGTCTGAAAAACGCTACACATTCGTAAAAGAACAGAGTTTTTAAGACGTGAATCTCGACACAATCTTAAGGATTAGCTTCGAATCGTCTGGTGAATGCGTACCAGCTGGCGGCCTCAATGGAAATCGCGGGAGCGCGGTATCGGGCGAACATCGCGCGGATGGCGCGGGCGTCCCGGTTCATCCCCCGGCGCATAGGGTGGTTCAAGCCTTGAGGTGGCAAGACCTGGCGCAGAGAGACGATCCAGGTCGGCGGTGCGATCCTCAAGGGTTTCGGCGACCAGATGGATCACGCCGCCGGCGGGAGCGTCCTGCGCGTGCTGAACCCGGCCCCGCACCAGGATCAGGCGCGCGCCCATCACAATGGGGCGGAACTGTTCGAATAGCTTGGGCCAGATCACGATATTGGCGACGCCCGTTTCGTCCTCAATCGTCAGAAACACCACGCCCTTGGCTGTGCCAGGGCGCTGGCGCACCAGAACGATCCCCGCCGTGGCTGTGCGGCGGCCATCGGGCGTCTTGGCGACGGCGTTGGCGGGAACCGCGTTTAGCGATGCGAAGTGGGCGCGCAGGAAGCTCATGGGATGGGCCTTCAGCGACAGCCGCAGCGTCTCGTAATCGGCCACCACATCTTCTGAGAGCGCCATAGACGCCAACCCCGCGGACTCCGCGTCGTCGCCCTCCTCCAACCCCATGGCGGCGAACAGGGGTGCGGAACTTGCGCCCCCTTTACCCGTCATGGGGGCCATCCCCTTGGCGCGCCAAAGTCCGGCGCGGCGGTCCAAATCGAGCGAGCGAAACGCATCGGCGGCGGCCAGGACATCAACCGCTTGGGACGGAAGACCAGCGCGCGACCGCAGATCATCGAGGCTAGTAAACGCCCCCCGCCCTGCCCGCGCCGTCGTGATCGAAACCGCCCAAGTCTCACGAAATCCGTCGATACGGTTAAACCCGAGTTGTACGGCGCGTCGGCGGCGGCGGGGAACGCGCGCAAGGGTACAGTCCCAGTCGCTGGCGTTCACATCAGGCGCCCGTACCGTCACATCGTGGGCGCGGGCGTCGCGTACGATCTGGGCCGGCGCGTAGAAACCCATGGGCTGGCTGTTCAGAAGGGCGGCGGTGAACACCTCGGGGAAGGTGCATTTCAGCCAGGAGGAGACATAGACCAGCTGGGCGAAGCTGGCGGCGTGGCTTTCGGGAAAGCCGTATTCACCAAACCCCTTGATTTGGTTGAAACAGTTGCGCGCGAAGTCGGGCGGATAACCGCGGGCGATCATGCGGCCGACCATCATCTCTTCATAGGCGCCAATCGTGCCGACATGGCGAAAGGTGGCCATGGCGCGGCGCAGCCCATTAGCCTCGTCGCCTGTGAAACAGGCCGCCTCCATGGCGATGCGCATGGCCTGTTCCTGAAACAGGGGTACGCCCAGCGTCTTGTGCAGAACCCGCTTTAGCTCGTCAGCCCGCCCGTGCGCAGGCGAGGGCGAAGGATAGGCGACCTCGAGCTTGCGCCCACGCGCCGCCGCCTCGCGGCGTTCAGTGCGACGTTTGAGGTAGGGATGCACCATATCGCCCTGGATCGGGCCGGGGCGCACAATCGCCACCTGTACTACCAGATCGTAGAACTCGCGCGGGCGCAGGCGCGGCAGCATATTCATCTGCGCCCGGCTCTCCACCTGAAACACGCCCAAGGAATCCGCCCGGCACAGCATGTCGTACACCCGGGCGCGCTCGCGGGGGACGGTGGCCAGGGTCAGGCGGGGGCCATAGGTCTTTTCGATCATCTCGAAGCTGCGACGGATGGCGCTCAGCATACCCAACGCCAGAACATCCACCTTCATGATCTTCAAGGCGTCGATATCGTCCTTGTCCCACTCGATGAAGGTGCGGCCCGCCATAGCGGCGTTTCCCACCGGCACGGTTTCGATTAGGGGCCCCTGGGTCAGCACAAAGCCGCCGACGTGCTGGGACAGGTGGCGCGGAAAGCCGATCAGCTGATCGGTGAGCTGAAGGGCTAAGGCCAGACGCGGATCTTCGCGTGCGACCCCCACGGCGTCCACATGGGCGTCTTCGATACGCGAGCCGAACGAGCCCCAGACGGTGTTAGCCAGCGCGCTGGCGACATCTTCGGTCAGGCCCAGCGCCTTGCAGACATCGCGGATCGCCGAGCGAGGTCGATAGTGGATCACCGTGGCGCAGATGGCGGCGCGATGGCGGCCATAGCGCTGGTAGACGTACTGGATCACCAGCTCCCGCCGCTCATGCTCAAAGTCCACATCGATATCAGGCGGTTCGCTGCGTTCTTCGGAAATGAAGCGCTCGAACAGCACGTCCTGCTCGGCCGGGTTCACCGCAGTGACGCCCAGGCAAAAGCACACCACCGAATTGGCCGCCGAGCCCCGCCCCTGGCACAGGATGGCGCGCGGCTCCGCCCTCGCCCAGGCGACGATGTCATGGACCGTCAGGAAATAGGGGGCATAGCGGAGCTTGCGGATCAGCCGCAGCTCCTTGCGCAGGGTTTTCACGACCGCAGGCGGCGTCCCCTGTGGGAAGGCCCGGCGCGCGCCCTCGACACTCAGACGGCGTAGGTGCTGATCGGCGGTGCGGCCGAGGGGAACCGGCTCGTCAGGATAGACGTAAGACAGCTCGTCTAGCGAGAAGCAGCAAGCCTGCGCGATCTCGCCCGTGCGCGCCAGCGCGTCCTCATGGCCTCGGAACAGACGCGCCATCTCCGCCGGCGTTTTTAAGGCGCGCTCGGCATTGGCCTGGAGGCGATAGCCCGCCTCATCGATACAGGTCTTCTCCCGGATACAGGTCAAAACATCCTGCAACCGTCGCTGATCGGGATGGTGGTAGAGGACGGCGTTGGTCGCCGTCATGGGCGCGCCGACCGCTTTGCCGATAGCGGCGAGCTGGGCCAGTCGCGCCCGGTCGTCGCCCCTATAGAGCGGCGCTGCGGCAAGATGGAGCGCATCGGGCCACAGACGCCGCCACACCGTGAGCCGCGCCTGAAAGGCCTCGTCGATCACAGCCGGCGCCGGCGCCAGGGCGATCAATCCGTCTCCAAGGCTCACCGCATGGGCGAAATCTAGCCGGCATTGGCCTTTTTCGATGCGATTTAGCTCGACAAGATCGGAAGAGTCGTCTTGCGGGCCGCCGTCAATCCCGCTCTTGCCCAGCGACAGGAGGCGGCACAGGCGCCCATAGGCCGCCCGATCTCTGGGATAGACGATCAGGGCCGCGCCATCCTGGAACACCAGACGCGCGCCGATCAGGAGGCGCAGTCCATGCTCTTTCGCCGCCACATGGGCGCGCACCACGCCGGCCAAGCTATTGCGATCCGCAAGCCCCAGAGCGCCCAGGCCGAGCGCCTTAGCCTGGGCCGCCAAGTCAGCCGGATGGGAGGCGCCTTCCAGAAAGCTGAAGTTCGAGCGCACGTCGAGTTCGGCGTAAAAGCTGATCGTCGTCACGGGAACAGTCCATGCATCCACCAGGATGGCGTGGGGTTTTCGTGATCAGGATCGGGGGCGCCGTACAGCCCTTCGCGGAACACCCAGTATCGGCCGCCCTCTTCGTCTTCGAGGCGATAATAGTCGCGGACAGCCGCTGGCCTGTCGCGGGCTGAGGGGCGTCGCCACCATTCCGGCGCCAAACGCTCAGGCCCAGAGGCGCGCGCCACGCGCCGCGACACCCGCCGCCAGGTAAACCGCGCGGGCGCCCCGTCCGGCGCCTCGGCCAACGCCTCGATAGGCTCAGGCGGGGTGAACAGCAGGATGGGACGAGGCTGAGCCGGCGCCTTACTTGACGATGCTGTCGGCGGTGGCGCCGCATAGGGGACGAGCCGCTCAGCGCGCTCCGGAGTCCAGCTTTCCCGACAGATGGGCCGCAACACCGCCGTCTCCCCCAGCCGCGCCGTCAGCCGGTCGATCAGGGCGGCCATGGCGCGGTGCGTCTCAGGATCGGCGGCCTCCTCCCGCCCCAGAGAGACGTGGTCAGCCAGACCGTCGCTCTGCGATGCACTTAAAGGCTCCGTTACCGGGGCAGATAGCCGGAGTGCGTCCAGCCCAAATCCCAGCTCTAGCCGCGCCCAGCCCCGTTCGCGCAACAGGCGGATCAGATGGTCAGGGTCGCGCGACGCCAGGCCCAGGGCGGCCGAACACCAGGTGGCGCCTCCATCGTTGCGAAACCCGGTCAACACGATCTGCCGGGCGCCCAAGCCCTCCGAGTCCAGCTTGGCGCAAAGCTCAAGCGCCAGGAGAGCGCCCCACTGGGCCACGCCCTCTGTATGCAGGATCGGCTCGGCGAAGACGCGGTGGGCGTAATGGGTGACGGCGGCAGTCTCGCCCGTCAGGGGTTCCGGCAACCGGCCCAACGCCTGGTCGAGCCTCTGCATCACCTGCCTCCCCTCGCCCCGAAACCGTCGAGCCAGGCCGGCGCGGGGCAGGGCGTAAAGATCACCGATGCGTCGCAGCCCGAACCGTCCCAGAAGCTGAACCGCGGCCGGCGCTAGGCGCAGAGCCTCCACCGGCAGGGGGGCTAGGGCGCTTTCCTCGGCGCCAGACGCGGCTAACGCAGCGTTTGGGCCTGCAAACCGCGCCAGCGCCCAGGCCGCGCCGGGCGTTCCCGCCAGCCCCACTTGCACCGCCACGCCCGCCCGCGTCAGGCGCGCGGTCAGATCGGCGAGCAGGGCCGCTTCGCCGCCAAACAGATGGTCTGCACCCGTGGTCTCAATCCACAGCCCCTCCATGCCTGAATAGCCCCCCTGCCCTGAAAACCCCTCGTCCAGGGCGACCAGGGGGCCATAGCGCTGCGCCCACAGGGCGAGACGGCGCAGGGCGTCTTGAGCCTGGCCAGGCTTGAGGCGCTCGCTCTTGAGCGAGGGCGCAAGGGCGCAGGCGTCGGCGTGGGCCTGCCCAAGTCTCAAACCTAAGGCCTTGGCCGCAGGGTTCAGCGCCGCCAACACCAGGCCCCGCGAATCCCGCTCCACCAGAGCGAAGGGGCCTGAGACGCTCTCGGGATCAGCCCGAACGTCTGAGCGCGCATTCGCCCAGGTCCAGGCGGTGATCGGCCAGTCCCTCAGCCAGACGGAGACGATGCGTTTCAAGGTCATACTCCAAGATCCAAGCGCCAGACGCGCCGTCGCGGCTGCGCTCCAGAGTGATCCGCCAGCGCGGCGGCCCGCTGGCCTTGGGGTCCCATGAGTGGGGCGCGGAAAGGTGCGGCGTGACCCGCCATCGTCGTCGCGCCGCGCTCAGGTCCCGCGCCGGACGCGTCTTGATCAGCACGACCGTCGCCCCCGCCGCCCGCGCCGCCAAGTCGAGCCGGCGCGTGGCCAGGAGCGAGGCGCCCTCCACCGCCCCCACCGCAAAGCCCACGACCCCCGACCGCAGCCCCTCCTCTAGCGCCCACAGCGCCTCGATCTCGGTGGCGGGCGCTGTGATCAGGAAACTTTGGCCCGTAGGCCCCAACGGCGCCAAGCCACCGGCCAACAGCCGCCCTCGCTCCCGAAACCAGGCCCGGGGCGCCGCCACCATCAGCCCACCCCGACACGCCCCCTCGCCCGCCGCCGACAGCAGAAACCCGAGCCCCGCCGCCACCCCGCTCGCCCCCTCCACACACACCTCCTCCAACCCGGCCGCCAGGGTTGGAGCCGGGGTGGTCGCAACATCAGGGCCCGCGCGGATCGGCGCGGGTCGTCGGAAGGGAGCTGAGGCGATCATTGTTCATTATTTGTTCTTATTTGAGGGCGCGTCAATCCATACACCGGCCAATTTAGCGCGCCACTAATCAGCCCCGCCTCAGCTCTGCCGCCAGCCCAGTCCCAAGCTCTTCTGCAGCGCGACGAAATCCAGCGTCAGCCTAGCCTTCGCCTGTTCGACGCCGAGGTCGGCTTCGACCCGGCGCGACTCCACGTCCAGCATGTCGGTCAGGGCGGCGGTGCCGCCTTGCACGCGCAGGTTCTCCAACGCCGCCGCGCGGTCGGCTGAGGCCTTAACCCGCTCCAGGCTGATGACACTGTTGCGTTGAGCGGCATAACGGGCGAGCGAGGTTTCAGCGTCCTCAAGCGCATCCAGCACCGTCTTGCGATAATTCGCTTCCGCCACGTCCCGCTCGGCCCGCGCCTGACCGATTTTGGCGCGGACCCGGCCGAAGTCAAACGGGCTCCATTGCAGGATCGGGGCGCCGGCATAGGTTAGGCTGCCGCCGTCGAACAGGTGCGCCGGATCGGTGGACATGAAGCCCACGTCGCCCAGGACGCTGACCTTGGGAAAGAGGTCCGCCGTGCGCTGGCCGATCAGGGCGTTTTGTTGCGCCAGACGCCGCTCGGCCGCGCGAACATCTGGACGCTGGCGCAGAAGGGCGCCTGGATCGCCGACCGCGATCTTTTCGGGGGGCGCAGGCGGTTGGGCGGGCGTCTGGAGCTGGGCATCCAGGGCGCCCGGCGCCTGAGCGGTCAAAACCGCCAGCCGGTTCAACTGAGCGACGATCTCCGCCGATAGGGGCACAAGATTGGCCCTGGTATTCTGGAGCTGAGTATTGAGCCGCTCGACATCCAAATCAGACGCCGCCCCGCCCGCCCGGCGACGCTGCGTCAGGTCGAGCATCTTGGCCTCGATCTCGGCATTGCGTTGGGACAGGGCCAGTTGCTGCTGATAGTCGCGAAGCTCGACATAGGCCTGGGCGACATCGGCCGTCAGGCTGACCTCCGCGCCCTCAAGATCGTCCTGATAGGCTTGCGCCTGGGCGCGGGCGCCTTCGACGGCGCGGGCCTGGCCGCCGAACAGGTCCAGCTCCCACGTCGCATCGAAGCCAACACTATAAAGGTCGAGCGCGCCGCCGCCGGGAACCGGGCCGGTCAGCACCGTCGTCAGCCCCTGAGAGCCAAGGGCCAAGGCGGTGGTCGAGGTGGTCGGCAAGAGCGCCGCCTTCTGCTGACGAAGGCTCGCGCGAGCTTGGCGCACCCGCGCTTGCGCCGCAGCTGCGTCGGGGCTGGCGGCGAGCGCGGCTTCGATCAGGCTGTCCAGCTCCGGATCGTTCAGCGCCGTCCACCAGCGGGCCTGAGGCGCCGCGTTGGACGCACCGCCTGCACGTTGGAACGTCGGCGCTTCAATAGCCTTGGGGACGACGGCGGGCGGGCCGCCGTAGTTCGGCCCGACCACGCATCCCGCGAGCGCGAGCGGTACGGCGAGGCCGGCGATGAGCTGGCGCGGCAGACGGGTGAGGATTGAGGGTGTGAGCGACATGGGTGAGGTCTCAGTGCGCGTCCATCGGCGGGGGCGCGCCGCGGGGCGGAGGTCTCAGGAGAAGAACGAGCGGCATCATGGCTAGGAGCGCCACCCCCAAAACCCAGAAACATTCCGAATAGGTGATGACCATGGCCTGTTGATGGATAGTCCCGCTGAGCGCCCGGAGGGCCTGCATTCGTCCATAGGCCATATCGCCGCCAGACGCCGCAAAGCCTGCGGCCTGGGAGGCGATATGCTCCTGAACCATGGGCGAATTGGCGGTTACCGTTTCGCGAATGGCGTCGGAGTGCCCCTCCACCCTTCGGTCGATGAAGATGCCCAGCAGCGACAGACCCAAGGAGCCGCCGAGGTTTCGGGCCATGTTGTAAAGTCCCGCTGCGTCGCCTGCATCCTCCCGGCTGACCGAGCCGACGGAGGCCTGGTTCAAAGGCATGAAGGAGAGGATCTGGCCAAAGCCTCGCAATAGCTGGGATATAACAAAGTTAGACCCCGACGATTGCGCGGTCAGGTCGGTGTCCAGGAAGCAGCTGGTCGCAAAGCAAATCAGCCCGCACAGCACCATCCAGCGGATGTTCACCTTGCCCAATAGGAACGGCAGGAACGGCATCATCAGGAAGGCTGGAATGCCCGACAGGAACAGAATGCGCCCCGATTGCTCGGCGTTGTAGCCGGCGATCCCGCTCAGGAACTGGGGCAGCACATAGAGGATGCCATAGAGCACCATGCCAACCACGGTAATGATGACGATCACGCTGGCGTAGGAGCGGTTCAGCATCAACCGAAGCTTGATCACCGGCCGTTCAGCGGTGAATTGCGCCACCGCGAGCGTCGCCAGTCCAACGGCCGCAGCGATGGTCAAGATTACGATCAGATGGGAGTCGAACCAGCGCTCTCGCTGGCCCTCCTCCAAGACGATGGTGAGGCAGCTTAAGCCCACCGTCATGCCGGCGATCCCGAACCAGTCGGCCTTGGCCAGTTCGTCAGGGTTCGATTTCTGGTGCGGCAAGCCCATCAGCAACAGGGTGACGAGCGCGCCCGCGATGGGAATGTTGAGGAAGAAACACCACTGCCAGCTGACGTTCTCGGTCAGCCAACCGCCGATCACCGGACCAACAAGGGGGCCGAGCAGCACGATCAGACCGAAGATCGTCATGCCGATAGGGATCTGCTTCATCGGCAGACGGGTGCGGATGATGGTTTGAGCGGTGGGGATCAGGGCGCCGCCAAAGAACCCCTGCCCCACCCGGCCGATGATCATGCTCGTGAGGTCGTGGCTGAAGCCGCAGATCACTGAGAAGA
>Ga0116226_10005138_pt1 | contig 11660 bp, 7 predicted proteins | sample S1TSphfallax_FD_89692 | JGI IMG/M metagenome (GOLD analysis project Ga0116226, IMG submission 89692) | Host-associated microbial communities from peat moss isolated from Minnesota, USA - S1T2_Fa - Sphagnum fallax MG | ecosystem: Host-associated > Plants > Peat moss > Unclassified | place: USA... | reverse complement strand
TGCCCGACCAGACGACCGCGATGTGCGGCTCCATGGTGTGCGTGTAGATGACGGTCGCGACGGCATTCGCGGTGTCATGGAAGCCGTTGACGAACTCGAAGCCCAGCGCGATCAAGAGCGCAATGCCCAGCAGCACGTAAGGCCAGACGGTCGGCTGCGGGTGGAAGGCCAGGTCATGCGCGATCTGGCCGACGGTGTAGCCCATGCCGCCGATCAGCGCGAGCCCAAAGATAATCATCCCGATCATGCCGGGACTCTTGTTCATCTTCGCGTCTAGGAGGGATACATCGCGGTTGGTGGCAACCACGGGGACAGTGACTGGACTCTGGCTCATAACTGGAAACTCCGCTTCTGACGCTTTACCTTCGTAACTTGAAAGCTAGCAGCGTGCTGTGCCGGAGGGCAGCAATAAAAGCTGACGGAGCGATGAATATTGCGTGAATCGCCCCAGACTGTTCCGATCTCAGGCACCGAGACCAGCCAGCGCCTAATTTTGCTAAGGCGTTCAGGGAACCGCTGGCGGCAACTCTAAGGGAGCTCGATTTCCCCTCCCGACGCGGCGGGTGGACCCGGGCGATCCTAGGTGATTCCTAGGCGTGATCGTAACGAAACGGGGTAAAGAAAAGATGATCGGGGATTCAAACAAGCCATGATGACTGACTTACACCGGCAGTTTCTCGCAAGAGGAGTTAGCCGCCGGGGCGTGCTGCTGCTGCCACAAGCGGTGGCGGCGGAGTTTGTTCGAGAATGTGGTAAGCGAAACATCAGGCTACTGGGTTACGACGCATTTCGGCTGTTACCCGGCGATAGGATTCAGCCCGTAATGGATCATTCTCTCGATCTGAGCGTGGAGCCCTGCTCTGACTTGAGTCAACGCGAGGGGCTGGCTTTTGCCGCTTATCTACTGCAGCAGAGGTTGAGCGAGGACCTTTTCTTCGAGATGATCACTGACTGACCGTGTGGGGCATGTCGCCCAGGGTCTGAATCTCCTCCTCAACGCGACTGCCCCGCACCCGCACCTTGACTTAACAAGGTGAGCAGGGCTGGGTCCGCCCACCGCTGGACCAAGCGAGCCTTGAAAAAGTGAGCCGGCCCGTCGCTTAGAGTGGGCCGTGCCGATGTCCCCTGGAACAAGGTCCAGCCCTAACGATGCGGCGAAGAGGCGGCAAGGCTGATGACCGCTATGACGACCTGATATTGCGACCCGATGGCTTCCTGTCAGCCCCAAGAAACCCGGGGGGGCCTCAGGTCTCGCCCTTGAGACCTGAGAGACCACTCATCGAGCCACCAGGCGCCGACGTAACTCCTAACCCGCGTTCCCGCCTCGCTCCATCGGCCTGCCGGTCCCGCCCTGTTTGCGGAAGACCACCCGCAGGCGCTTGCGCCAGCTCTCGTCGAGCGCGATCAGCCGCCACTCGACCTCGGGCGAGAAGTGCTTGAGCAACGTCTCTGTAGCCGAGTGCAGGCGCAGCGACGGCACCACGAAGTAGAGCAGCGGCGGCGCCGTCGACCGCTCGACGCCGGGAAAGTAGCCCGTGCGCGCGAACTCGCCCGCCCGTTCGAGCGCGCGCACATGCATCCAGTAGTCCAGACCCTGGAAGGGCAGGTGCAGGTCCTCCCCGGCTTTGAGCTCGAGCACAGCCAGGCGCCCGCCCCGGGTCACCGCCAGCAGATCAAGCATGCCGCGCTCAGACGAGGCCAGCGCAGGCACCTGGGTGTAGACGGGTTCTGCCGCGATCTGCGGCTCGATCTCCACGATCTCCAAACGCAGCCGCGATTCCATCCATCGCTCCGGCTGCAGACGATAGAGCGGGTTGCGCATCGAGCCATCCGGCAGCCGGCCCTCAAAGAGCCGCTGCGTCAGCTCACGGAAGAGGTCCTCGGTCTCCGGGTTCAGAGAGGTCTCGTTCGCCCCTGCTCCAAAGCTCACCCGGTCTTCACGCGTAAACGACCCGGCGGCCAGCGTGTGCTGGACCCGCGCATATTCGAGCCCATGCAGGCGCAGGCTGATCTCGGTCGCACTCCGCGGCACGATCTCGGTGCGCGTGCGGGCATCAGCCGGCAGCAGACGCAGCAGGCGGTCTACACCCGCGCGGCAGCGCTCTATCGCCGCCTCCCCGTCGAAGGCCGAAGACAGGTGCAAGTCGAAGTTGCCGTCCACGTCAATCGACAGCGCAGAAAGCTCCTCGTGCGGCTCGTCGAGTTCGTAGAGCTCCCACTTGGCCACCGCCGGGTTGAGCCAGGCCATGCGCGCACGCACGGTCGCCGCCATGCCGGCCGGCACAATCACCTTAACGCCTTCAACCAGCCGCCGCCCTTCCCCGCGCTGCCGGCAATGATCGAGCCAAAGAATTGCGATCGTCGCGATCCCGTCCACCGACCCCGGAGTCTCCTCGCCGTTGATCGCCACCACCGCCCAGCCCGTCTGCCCTCGCTCGAGGGTGCCGCGCACGTACGCGGGGCCAAAGCTGTGTTCGAGGTCGGCCGAGGCGTGCAGGTCTCCCTGCTTCCAGCCGGCGAAGTAGCGCGTCAGGATGCGCGCAAGCACAGAGACATAGCGGCTCCGGGCCGTATCCCGCGCGAACGGCGTACGCTGGTCCCGATCCGCAACAAACCGCAGGACCTGCGGCTTGGTCTGGCCAAAGCGCGACACCTGGACGCGGAGCGCGTCCTTGCGCAACTCCGCTCCCACCACCGTGCGCACCAGGTTGCGCTGCTCCGACCATAGTTGCAGCACACACCGGCCGCTGGACGGCTCGACCTTGAAGCGAGCTTGGCTCATGTCAAAGAGCTGCGCGCCCTCCTCGACCACCACCGCTTTCGGGTTGCGCGCCAGGTACTCCTCAATTAAGGAGGCCAGTGCCTCCGGGCGGAGCGCAGGGCTTGATCGAACGGGAAGAGGACGCGCCGCCGCACTTCTGCTGAGGGTATGCACTGCAGTCGATTCTCGTTGCCTGAATCGGCCGGAGCAAGGTGACCTTGGGCATGTTGACAGAAAATACGCTTGGCGCGTTCCAAATCGGGACAATCGCCCCAGACCGGCTCTCGGCTACCAGCCCATCCGGGAGCGCAGCCCAAGCACATGCGCCGTATGGTGCCGCCCGTGCCAACTATAAAGTCCCGTCATCGACTCCACCGTCGTCCGGCCGTTCTCAGGATGAACGTAGCCCCGAAGCCACGCGGCTTCGTCGAGCGACTCGAGCAAGGCAACCCAGCGCAGGTGCAGAGGAGCAAGCAGGCTCAGCGAGACGTCTACCGGAACAGAACGCGTATACGGAAGCTCGGCCCAGAGCCCCTCATGATACGGCTTGATCGTCGGCCAATCCTCGGTAAGCGCCAGGTGCAGCCGTACGTAGGCGTTCATGTGGCTGTCCGCGACATGGTGCGCGAGCTGGTGCAGCGTCCAGCCGCCCTCGCGATAGGGTGTTCCAAGCTGGGATGCATCGAGCCCAGCCAGAGCAGCGGACAGGTGTCGCGGCAGGTCGGCGATCGCCTGCACAGCGCGAAGCCGGTCTTCCACAACATTAGCGGCCGGGCTCGGCACATAGCGGCCGATCGGGTACCGGGGGTCTGTTTCTGATGCGGGCGAATGCATACGCTCGAGCGTAGCACCCGCCCGGCTAACGCCCAACGCTAGTGTGCCGCGGGATGGGCGTGGTGGTGGCGGTGATGATGGTGCCTGGCCGCGAAAGCGGAAGCGGAGCAGAGCACGAGAACGGCGAGGATCAGAGCCTTTTTCATGACACGATCCTAACAAGGGCGGCTCCGGATCCCTGTGAAAATCCGCTCGCACGCCGCCGTTGTGCATTCGGAGGCCCAATTGGCGCGCATTCCGTTGGTAACCTCGTCTGGCGTGCTATCGGGACGCTCAGTGTTTCAGCCGCGCGGCTTTGCGCTAGAATCGGGTCACCCCAGCATCCATTGAGACGATGGAACATCGAAAGAGGTAAGGCTCAACATGACCCAACCTCAAGTAGCAAAACCTGCCCCGGCAGCAGGGCAGAAGCAGTATTTTTTTGAACACTTTGGCCTGAGTGAACGGATGATCGAGCGCTGTCTCGGCGAAGCGCTCTCGGCGGGCGGCGACTATGCCGATCTCTACTTCGAGTCGGTTGCCGCGACCTCGCTCGGCGTCGATGAGTCGCTGATCAAGTCGGCCAGCCAGGGCGTGAGCGCCGGCTGCGGCATCCGCGTGCTGAGCGGCGAGCGCACCGGCTACGCCTATACCGACGATCTCTCGGCCGAGCCGCTGCTGCGCGCCGCGCGTACCGCTGCCCTGATCGCCAGCGGCCCGGCGAAGCAGCCAGTAATGGACCTGACTGGCGGCCTCAAGGATACCGGCCGGCCGCAGCTCTACCCTGCCCCGGCGGTTGAGCTTGACCCGGACCTGAGCGCGAAGCTCGCGCTGGTGATGCGGGCCGACCGCGCCGCCCGGGCATATGACCCGCGCATCACCGAGGTCCGGGCGAGCTACCACGATGAGGTCCGGCGCATCCTCGTTGCCGCCTCCGACGGCACCTATGAGAGCGACACGCAGCCCCTGGCGCGGCTGAACGTCTTCGTGCTGGCCAAGGACGACGGCAAGACCGCGCGCGGCACCAGCGGCGGCGGCGGCCGGGTCGAGATCGACTTCTTCCATGACGAAAAGACCCCGGAGTACTTCGCAGCCGAGGCTTCGCGTCAGGCTCTTCTGCAGTTGAACGCCGTCGCCGCACCGGCCGGCGAGATGGAAGTGGTGCTCGGCCCCGGCTGGCCGGGTGTACTGCTGCACGAGGCGGTCGGGCACGGTCTTGAGGCGGACTTCAACCGCAAGGGGACCTCGGCGTTTGCCGGGCTGATCGGGCAGAAGGTCGCGAGTTCGAAGGTCACGGTGGTCGACAACGGCACCCTGCCTTCAAGACGCGGCTCGCTCCACGTCGATGACGAGGGCGCGGCCACGCAGGATACGATGCTGATCGAAAACGGCGTGCTCAAGGGCTACATGACCGACAAGCTCTCCGCGCGGCTGATGAAGATGCCGCACACCGGCAATGGCCGGCGCGAGAGCTACCAGCAGATCCCCATGCCGCGCATGACGAACACCTACATGCTGGCCGGCGAGGACGAGCCGGAAGACATCATCCGCTCGGTCAAGCGCGGGCTCTATGCGGTCAACTTCGGCGGCGGCTCGGTCGACATCACGAGCGGCAAGTTCGTCTTTTCCGCGTCCGAAGCGTACCTGATAGAGGATGGCCGGATCACTGCTCCGGTGCGTGACGCGACGCTGATCGGAAACGGGCCAGAGGCGCTGAAGTATGTCTCGATGGTCGGCCATGACCTCGCGCTCGACGAAGGCGTGGGAACTTGCGGCAAGCAGGGGCAGAGCGTGCCGGTCGGCGTCGGCATGCCTACGATCAAGCTCGACCGCATGACCGTCGGGGGCACAGGTAAGTAATGGCTACTGTTACAGAAGCAGTGGGAAATGTAACAGAGAGTGATCTAATTGCCCGCGCAGTCGAAATCGTCGACCAGGCTCGGCGCGCAGGCGCGAGCGACGCCGAAGTCATCCTGCGCGAGGGCGACGAGTTTGAGGCGCAGGTGCGCATGGGCGAGCTTGAGACGCTCAAGAACTCCGGCTCGCGGGGGATCGGCCTGCGGGTCTTTCTCGAAGGAGCAGGCGGAACGCATGTGGCCAGCACCTCGTCGAGCGATCTTTCTGCAAAAGGCATACGGTACCTGATCTCGGGCGCGCTGCAACTGGCCCGGATCAGCTCGCCGGACCCGATGCAGGGATTGCCGGAGGCGGCCTCATTCGGCAGGATCGAGGGCGACCTCGGGCTCTACTATGAGGACGTCTACTCGATGCCGGTGCCGGAGCGGATCGAACACGCCCGGCGAGCCGAAGCGGCGGCGCTTGCGGTCGATCCGCGCATTCGTAACAGTGACGGTGGCAGTTTCGATGCGGCGACCGGCCATCGCGTCCTGGCCAACTCGCGCGGCTTTGCTTCGAGCTACCGGAGCTCCTACTGCGGCCTCTCGACCAGCCCGATAGCAACCGGAACGAGCGGCGAGATGCAGCGCGACTACTGGTACTCGAGCGCGCGCTCCATCTCAAAGCTGGCCACGCCGGAGTCGATCGGTCTCGAAGCCGCGCGGCGCACCCTGAGGCGGCTCGACGGACGCAAGGTTCCCACCCAGCAGGTTCCGATTGTCTTCCCGCCGGAGATCGCGCGATCGATCCTCGGCTCCATGGCAGAGGCTGTGAATGGCGACTCGATCTATCGCGGCGCTTCGTTTTTGACCGGCAAGCTGGGCGAGCAGGTGGCGGCGTCTACGATCACCATTATCGATGATGGGACGCTGCCGGGGCTCTTCGGCACGACGCCCTTTGACGGCGATGGCCTGCCGACCCGGCGAACGGTTCTCATCGAGAACGGCATTCTCAAGAGTTACCTGCTCAACACCTACACTGCCCGCAAGCTGGGCCTCGCGAGCACAGGCAGCGCGGTGCGCGGGCTGAGCGGGAATCCCGGCATCGGCTCGCATAATCTGTATCTGCCTGCGGGGAACCAGACGCCAGAGCAGATTCTAGCCGGGGTCACCTCGGGTTTCTATGTGACAGAACTGCTGGGCAGGGGTATCAATATGGTGACCGGCGACTACTCACGTGGCGCGGCCGGACTGTGGATCGAGAACGGCGAGCTCACCTATGCCGTGCAGGAGATCACCATCGCCGGGAACCTCAAGGACATCTTCAAGAACATCACCGACATCGGCAACGATCTCGAGTTCCGCAGTTCGACCGCCTCCCCGACCCTGCGCATTGATGGCATGATGATCGCAGGCGCCTGAGGCGAGCGCAGCGCATGTGGCAGCAGGAGATCGTCTTTGATCCAGCCCATCCGGAGCAGGCCCTGGCTGAGCTGCCCGGCTCAGCAGCCGTGTACGCGCTCTATGGGCAGGACCAGCGCGCGGAGCCTTATGTCGGACGAACGCCGGACCTGCGCCGGCGTCTGCGCCGGCTGCTCACGCCCTCAGCGGCGCACCCGCGCCGGCTGCATCTCGCCGAGCTGGTCGCGCGCATCGCATGGACTGCCACCGGATCCGATATTGAAGCGACGTTGCTGCTCTATCGCGTCTCACAGCAGGCCTTCGGTGCTCGCGCGGCCAAGCGCATGCACCTGCGCACCCCGTATTTCCTGCGCATGTCGATGGCCAACCGCTACCCCCGGCTCTATGTAACAAGCACAGTTACCTATGGAGCGGCGGCTGATCTCTTCGGGCCGTTTGCTTCGCGCGGCTCGGCTGAGCGCTACGCCGAGCAGGTGCTCGACCTGTTTCTGCTACGCCACTGCTACCAGGATCTCGACCCCGACCCGGCGTTTCCGGGCTGTATCTACTCCGAGATGAAGAAGTGCCTCGCGCCCTGCTACGGCGGCTGCACGGATGCTCGCTACGCCGAAGAGGCCTCGGCCGTGCATGCCTTCCTAAGCACGGGCGGCCAAAGCATGATCACCGCCATAGCCGGGGCGCGCGATCAGGCCTCGCAGGCGCTCGACTTCGAGCGCGCCGCAGCCGAACATGCGCGGTTAGGCAAGGTGGAGGCTGTCGCTTCGCTGGCTTCTGAGGCGGCGCGAGCGCTGGCGAGCCAGTACGCTGTAATTGTGCAGCCTGCTGTTACAGATAACCCGGAAGATGTCGCGCTCTTCCTGCTCAAGCAGGGAACCCTCAGCGGGCCAGTCCTTTACTCCGTCGCGGGCATGCGGCATCCGAACGAGCAATCCGGGTCGAGTTCTCTCTTTGCGCATCCGGTCGCTCTTGCGGCGATGCCTCTGGAGCCGCAAGCCAAGATCGCCGTCAAGAACGATGTGCTCGAAGAACGCCTTGACCAAACGCTCGCTGCCCTCGAGCAAGCGCAGCAGCCCGGCTCACGCCAGCAACTCTGCGATCATCTTTCGATCTTCGCCCGGTGGTACTATCGGCCGCAGACCAAGCGCGAGGGCGAGGTCGTCGTCTTCCCTGCCGTGTCGGTGAGCGGAGGGACGCCGCCTAAGAAGCTGATTCTACGGGCGATCTCACGTGTCTGGCGCAAAGCGAACGTGGATACCATGTCGAGCGGCGTAACCGCGGATCCTTCGCTTCCCACCCCAGCGAGCAAAGAACGCTCGCCGGGGACCCCGTTACGCTCAGGATGACGCTCTCGGAATCTATGCGAGAGGACGACTTAGAAGACAAGAAATGGGCCGGGATGCGTATGGATCGCTTCCCGGCCCATCTCTCTATCAAATGTAACAGTGGCAATTACTTTTTCTGGAGTAAGTAACAGCGACGGTTACTTATGCTTGGCGAGCCAGCTATCGAGGTTCGCCTCCTGGGCTGAGCGCAGCTGCACACAGTCGCTGATCTGGCTCTTCGCCCGAGCCAGAGCCCGCTCGGCCGCATGCACAGGATGCGCGGTGAAGAACGTCTCCACCTCCTGCGCCTTCTCCGCGCTGCAGAAGCTGCCCGTCGAGCCGACCAGGTAGCCGCCCATCATCTCGGTCAGCTGCGCCTGCACCTTCGGCCAGTTGGCCTGAATGTACTTCCACGCCTCGTCATGAGTATCCGGATTGCCCAGCGTGCGCGCGAAGACGAAGATCGAGTCCTGGTTGCGCACCTTGCCCGAGGCCGCGTAGTCGATCGCGCGGTCAATCAGCGCGGGCTGCTTGAAGACGGCGAGCAACCCGAGCGCTTCTTCCTTATGGGTCGGATCGTTCGAGGTCTCGAAGACCTTCTGCAGCTGGTCGAAGAGCTGCGCGTCGCCATTGGCTGCGGCGACACGGGTGACCGGCTCGACAAGCGACGGGCTGATCGAGTTCGGGTCAGCCAAGTAGAGCTCGGTCAGGTGCCGGGCGATGGCGATCACTTGCGCGTCGCCGGCGTCGCCGAGAACCTCCATCAACAGGCCGCGCATCTCCCGGGTGTCCGGCGTGTCCGTGGCGGCGGGCATGCCGAGCTTCTCGAACTCAGGCTTATACGTGGCGCGAATCCACGCCGAAAGTTCATCCTTCTCCTGCTGAGTGGCCGCGATCCGCTCATAAATTGCGCCGATTTCGCTGACCGAGGTGCTGATGACCTCGACGCTCGGGTCCGACTTGGTGGCGGCCGCGAGGTCGAGCGAGGCTCCGACCGGCTGCTTGTCGACGCGAATCTGCGCCCACTCGTCGCCGATGAGCGAGATGCGCTCCTCCGGGGTCAGATCCTTTTCAACGTGCAGCAGCAGCTTCGCGTACATCCCCTCAGGGTAAGCGCTGCGGTAGTAGCCAACGCCGCCGGCGTTGGCGAAGAAGTAATCCTGGCTGCCCTGGGCCAGCTCGCCGGGCGAGGTCGAAAGCAGCGGGCAGGCAGCGGTCGGCTCGGCCTTGATGCAGACCGGGATCGTCCACAGTTGCGGCTTGTCGCCCTCGTGCGCCTTGGCTGCGACCGGGCTGAGAAAGAAGCGCTTCTGGGTGACGCCGACGTGCAGTCCGGAGCCGTCCTCAAAAGTGAGCACAGGCACGCCGGGCTCGCCGACGAAGCTCTCCATCACCTTGTCGACGGGCTTGTGCGTAGCCGCAGTCTCCGCGTTCCAAAAGTCCTCGGCGGTCGCGTTACCGAACATGTGAGCCTCAAGGTAGTTGTGCACGCCCTTGCGAAAGTCGCCAGGGCCGACGTAGTTCTCGACCATGTCGAGCACCGCGCCACCCTTCTGGTAGGTGATGCCGTCGAACATTTCGTTGATCTCGTCGGGGGTGTTGGCCTCGGCGCGGATGGTGCGGGTAACCGCTGCGGCGTCAATATTAAGCGTGCCGTTCAGGGTCGAGGCTACCTGCTCAGGCACGTTCCACTCCGGGTGCCAGGCGGCGACCGGTTTGTTCTCCATCCAGGTGGCGAAGCCCTCGTTGAGCCAGAGGTTGTTCCACCACTGCATAGTTACCATGTCGCCAAACCACTGGTGCGCCATCTCATGGGCGACGACCTGCGCAACCCGCTCCTTGGCCTCGTCGGAGGCGTGGGCCTCGTCGACAAGAAAGTCGGTCTCGCGGTAGGTGATCGCGCCAAAGTTCTCCATCGCGCCCGCTTCGAAGTCCGGGATCGCGATCATGTCGAGCTTGGGCATCGGGTACTTGATGCCGAAGTAGTCATCATAATAATGGAGCACGAACTCAGCCGCCTTGACCGCGTAGGGGGTTAGCGTGAGCTTGTCCGGCGTGGCGCAGGCGCGAATCGGCACGCCATCGCTCGAGCCCGAGGTGCAGACGAAGTCCCCGACCAGAAAGGCGACGAGGTAGGTCGACATCTTCGGGGTCGTCGCGAAGTGCAGCGTATGCTTGTCGCCATCAGGCGTGTCGGAGACGATGTTGGTGTTCGAGATGGCCGTATCATTCTTGTCAACAACCAGGCTCACGTCGAAGGTCGCCTTCATGGCCGGCTCGTCGAATGATGGGAAGGCGCGGCGCGCGTCGGTCGGCTCAAACTGGGTGACGGCGTAATTGCGCTTGTCGGACTTCGACAGATAGAAGCCGCGCAGCTGCCCGTTGAGGATGCCGGAGTAGTCAACATGCAGAGTGACCGCGCCGGCCGGGAGCGGCTTGTCGAAGGTGAAGGTCGCCTGCTGGTCGGCGTCATTGAGCGTGACCTTGGCGGTCTGGGTCTGGCCGGCAGCCTCGGCGGTGACGCTCTTGAAGGTGATCTCGGCGGCGTTCAGGGTGATGGTGGCCGAAGGCTCGGCGAGCTGGAGCGCGATCGACTCGACGCCGGTGAAGGTGGCGGCTTTGAGGTCCGGGGTGAGCGAGAGGGTGTAGTGCTCGGGGATTGCATTCTTTGGCAAGCGCTGAGAATACGCGGTAAGCGCACAGGCGAGCGTGGCGGCGATGAGGCAGGCGTTGCGGAGTCGATGCATGGTCGAGATGAGCCTTTCCAGCTTGAGTCAGAAGTCGTAGCGAACGGAGATACGCTTGCGGGGCCGGAGTTTGTTCCGGAGTGGGTTCTTGGGGTATCGCAGTCGACGAATCAAGAGTTACGTATCGACCTAAGCGTATCAAGATTCGCGGTAGTCGAGCAGCACGATGCCGACCAGAATCAGGCAGATGGGCCAGACGCGCGCCGCCCAGCGGGACTCGCGGCTGCCGGGCAGGCGCAGCTCGATCCATCGGCCCCAGCCGGCGGTTGCGCCGAGCAGGGCGATGGCGGTGTGGGTCAGCTCGGCGAGCATCTCGTCGTGCGGACTGCCGAGCGCGTGCAAATGGGTAAGCAGGGCCGCGCCGCCCACCGCGCAGACCAGCGGAAAGAAGTACGCCGCCTTCGGCGAGCGGATCGTGCCGCGCTCGACGGCCCACTCGAAGAAGGCAAACAGCGTGATCAACAGCGCGTAGAGCCGATGCTCGAGCACATCGGGCCGGGAGAAGCTGGCCCAGAACGGACGCGGGCCGAGCGGCCAGTTCTCCGGGTCGGCCCGCAGCAGGATGAAGACGGCGAGCCCGAGGAAAAGCAGCGGCCAGTTGCGGGCAAAGCCGTGCAGCCTGCCGGGTGGCGTGACTCGATAGAGCAGGGCGAGCGCGGCGGCGGCGAGCACGATCAGCCCGGCCCAGTGGTGGTTGTACTCCGACCAGGCGCGGTCGTTGGCGTCGTTCGGCGTGCCGTCGCCAAACTGTTGGGCGGGC
>Ga0116226_10005137_pt1 | contig 11661 bp, 6 predicted proteins | sample S1TSphfallax_FD_89692 | JGI IMG/M metagenome (GOLD analysis project Ga0116226, IMG submission 89692) | Host-associated microbial communities from peat moss isolated from Minnesota, USA - S1T2_Fa - Sphagnum fallax MG | ecosystem: Host-associated > Plants > Peat moss > Unclassified | place: USA... | reverse complement strand
GGTTCATCCACGGGTTATCTGTTGCTGCTCGCCGGCGCGGCGGCCGTCGTCAACGAACCCGTGGTCGACATCCTCGGCTTGTGCTGGTTCGCCGCGAACGGGGCGATTCCGCTGTTCAAGGCCTGGGGCGTCACCATCCCGCTGTTCATGTTGCCGGTGTACTGTTGGTACGTCGGAGGCCAGTCGATGATCGCCTTCGGCGCCATTGCACGCGGAGCGACGAGCGCGCGCCTGTTCCGCCTCTATGCCTGGTTCGCGCTCGTGAACATCGCACTCGAAGTGCCGGGCCTCCAATTGGGAATTTACGCGTATTACGGGCAGCAGCCCTTCCAATTCCTCGGGTTCCCGTTCTGGTGGCCGATCTGCAATGCCTTGATGCCGATCGTGATGGCCGCGATTGCCTTTCGCCTGCTGCCGCACTTGCAAGGTGCCGGCGTCCTCTTGCTGATTCTCGTCGGACCCCTGGCGGCCGGCCTCACGAATGGCGCGATCGCGATTCCCGTTTGGGTGTCGCTGAACAGCGGCATGCCTCCGTGGGGCGCCCGCATCGCGGGTCTCGTGAGCTTCACGCTCGGGATGATGCTCGCGTTCCTCGTTACACGACTCGTGGCCACCGATGCGTCCGCCGTGTCCGCGCCCCGGGCCGGGTCCTTCGGTTGACGCATCCCAATCTCGCTGGTTATTACGGAGCTATCATCATGGAAATACTCGGCGGCGGAACAGTCCACGTATACGAGGCGATCGACGAAGGTCCGCACAAATCCGGACCCCAAGAACTCTGGCAGGAGAGCGTGGTTCTGCTCTGGTGGGACTTGAAGCAGTCGATCGGCGGTTTCTATCGCATCGGTCACGAGACCAACCATGCGACCGGGCCCATGGTCGCGCTCTGGAGCAACACATTCTCGCCCCAGGGACATTATAAGAGAACCACGCACGTGCCTCTGCGCCCCGAGGATCGGCTGCCGAACGGATTCGGTTCCGGCGACTCGACCCTGCGCTACACGTTCGACGGAAATTGCGTCTGGACGCTCCAAGACGAAGACATTTCGGCCACCCTGCGCGTGCATGACTTTCACCCAAGCATCGACTGCTATCCCAAGAAGGGGCAGCTTTCCGAGTTCGCTCCGCATCACATGGAAGTCGCGGGTCGGGTCACGGGACCGCTCACGATCAAGGGCGTCGAATATCAGGTGGATGCACTGTGCTTTCGTGATCACGGCTGGGGCGAGCGCGCCTGGCATACACTGCTGTCTCACCGCTGGCTCGCCGGCGTGTTCGGACCCAAGCTGTCTTTTTGCGCGATCTCCTGGCATTCGGTCGATGACGTGCTCGTGCAATTCGGCTGGGTCGTGCGCGATGACAAGGTCATCTATGCCAAACACGTGGACATCGTCGCGTACGTAGAATGCGATGCGATGACGACCCGCGGCGGCCATTTGAGTCTGACGCTGACGACCGGCGAGGTGCTGGAAGTCGAGTTCGAGCCTGTCGCGCCGAGCGCGATGTCTTTCTTGCACAATATTGCCTGCGTCGATACGATTTCACGCATCACCTATGGAGACCAGGTCGGCATCGCCAACTTCGAAACGACGCATAACGGCCAACAGGGCCGTCGGCGCCCCGTGAAACTCTCACGCGGTTTCATCGAAAACGGCTGGCATCCGGCAGCTTCTGCGGCCCCGGGCTGACCGCATATGGATGCCGATGTCGTCATCGTAGGCGGGGGCCACAACGGACTCATCGCCGCCTGTTATCTCGCCCGCGCGGGCGTCGATGTGCTCGTCGTCGAGGCACACGAAAAGGCGGGAGGCATGACCGCGACGAGTCCGATGGTGCCCGAGGCCCCGGACCACCTGATCAACGAGGGTTCGATCCAGGCCTCGCTGTTCAATGCGTCGACGATCGTCGCAGAACTCGAACTCGAGACGAAATACGGGCTGCGCAACCGCTTCATCGATCCGTTCCACGTGCATCTCGGCAAAGAGGGCGAGTCCCTCGCCTTCTGGCGCGACCCGCGCAAGACCGCCGAAGAAATCAAGCACTTCTCACCCGAGGATGCCGAGCGATTCTTGAAACTATGCCGCACGATCGATGCGGCGGTCTCGATCGGCGTGCCGCTCATGCGCGCCAATGCCGTGCGGCCTGAATTCAGGTTTCTGCGCAGCTTCATCGGGGCAACGATCAGCGGCTGGCGCGAACTCGGCAACATCCGCCGCTGGGTGCTGCCCTCGTTCGCCGAGATCGTGGAAACCCATTTTCGCCATCCGATGGTGCGCGGCCCGATGACGTCGCTGTTGCCGTTCGGCAATTTCCGCCAGGACATCGGCGGCTGGGGTTTGATCTACTTCGGCGTCCTGCATCGCTATGGCGCATCGATGTTCGAAGGCGGTACTGGCGCTCTGCCGCTCGCGCTGTTGCGCTGCCTGGAAGCGGCCAAGGGCCGTGTGCGAGTCAGCGCGCCGGTCGAAGAAATCACCTTCGCCGGCGGGCGGGTCACCGGCGTGAGGCTCGTCGGCGGCGAGGAAATCAAGGCGCGCAAGGCAGTGATGACGACCTTGAATCCCAAGCGCGTGCTCACGGAGCTCCTGCCGGACGGGGTCCTCAGCGACGCGCAGCGCATCAGCGCCTCGCACATTCCGACGCTAGAGCGCGGCATCACGGACTACAATTTGAACATCGCGTTCAAAGGCAAGCTCAGCCTGCCGCGCCACGACAAATGGCGCGGCGACGGCCTGGATTTGCGCCTGCCGTGCACGACGTGGAACACCCACGAGGAATCTCTCGCGGCCTACGATGCCTGCGATCGCGGTGAAGTGCCGGCCATGATGCCGGGTCTTGCGCAAATCTCCACGGCGTTCGATCCCAGCATGGCGCCGCCGGGACACGACACCTTGTGGTATTGGTGCGGCATCACACCGTCGAAGCCCTTGATGGGCTGGGATGCTGCACGCGCCCTCATCACGGAGCGCGCAGTCAAGGGGTTGGCAGAACATTACGCCGGTATCGAGGACTTGGAGATTGGCCGCCGCCCGCAGGCGCTGCCGGATCTCGCCAAGCGCTTTTGGGCGCTCGACGGCAACGTCTTTCACGTCGATACCTTCATCACGCGCATGGGATTTCTGAAGCCGGCACTCGGATTTGCCGGCTACAAGACACCCGTTCCGGGTTTGTATCTCAGCGGCGCGGGCACTCACCCGGTGGCCGGCATCTGCGGACTTCCCGGACAGAACGCCGCGCGCACGCTGTTGCGCAACCTCAAGCGCGAGGCGTGAGGAGTCTCAGAGCGGGCGCTGCTATGAAACCAGGTGCCTCTGCCGCGCAATCGCGAGGGCATGCATGCGGTTGCTCGCGTGCAGCTTCGTGTTGATGGCGCGCAAATGAGTCCGGACGGTGCTCTCTGAGACGAACAGCTTTTCGGCCATGGCATCGTTCGACAATCCATGCGCCAGGAGCTCCAGAATCTGGACCTCCTTGCGCGTGAGCGCCTCTTCCGCGGATTCCGCGGGCGGCCCGACCGCAGGCGGGAACGGCGATGCCGTAACGCGCATGAGATACTCGCGCAGCGAATCATCGGCCACGTCGCCGTCCTCCGAGCAGTTCTGCTTGAGAACGCCGCGCAGCATTTCCTGCACGCGATCGCCTTCTTCGAGAAAGATGCCCACGAATCCCTCCTGGGCACTCGATTCGGTCGCCTTGAACAGCGTGCGCATCGCGAGCTTGTGCTGGCCGTCCACTTCCAAGGCTTCCGCGAGCAGGATACGCAGTTTCAGCGCCCGTCGATTGCGCTCCGCGGCCTGCGCCGCCGCGAGTTCCTTCTTGAGGATCGGCAGCGCCAGCGCGGCATCCCCGCTGCGGATCATCCAGCGTATGCGGCCGATGCTGAGCGTGATCTTGTCGTTGGCGAGGAACGAACGGCTCGAGACTTCCTCCCAATCCAAGGCCTCAGAGGCCAGCTGCAGCTGCTCCTTGGCCGCGGCCGAATCGCCGCGCATGAGCAGAGCTGCGGATTTTTCGACGCGCGCGCTCGCAATGACGCGCCGCAAACCCAGCCGATGGCCGAGCAATTCCAGCTGCGTCAAGATTTCGAGCGTACGGTCCGGATCGTTCTGCTGCTCGACGATCCGCGCTTGGACCGCATGCGCTACGATCAGTTGATCCGGCAAACCGAGTACCTGGGCGAGCGGCAGGAACAGGCTCAACAGTTCTTCGGCGCGCTTGCAATCCCCGATTTCGTAGCAGGCCTCGGCGAGCAGCACGCCGGTCAGAAGATTCCGGTTGCCGCTTTGAAACAGATCATCCCCCGTGACGCCGGCCGCGAGGCGCAATTCCGCGAGCGCCTGCTTGAGCCGCCCTTGCAACAGATCGATCGCACCGTTGATCGAGCCGGCGAGGCCGACTTGCAAGGCCGAGGCCGATCCGCCGAGCGCCGCGCGTGCGAGGTCCACGTAGCGTCGCGCTTCCGAGTAGTGGCCGAGAATCATGCTGTCGACCGCGAGCGTCTGCGACAGGATCGCATACGGAAACCCGTGCGCAGGGTCGATCAGCTTGATGCGGTCGATTCCGAGCGCGAAGGACTCGTCGATGCGATCGCGCATCGCGAGCAGCGTCGGCTGCATCGCGTGATATTGCGCCAGAGCCGCTTCACCGCCCAGTTCCCGCGGCTCGATGCGCTCCACGAGCGTCAGGGCCTCTTGGGGACCCCGCGTGAGGTTCACGGCCCAGATGTGCAGCAGGCGCAAGCGCGGTGATGCCTCGACCGGCTGCGGGTAGGTCTCGAGCCAGCGAGTGAGCAGTCGAAGGCGCCCTTGATGCAGCAGGCTCTCGGCATGCCGTTCGAGCAGCGGCGTCACGAAAGGCAGATCCGCCGTCGATAGCGCATGCTCTATCGCGGGAATCGGCCGATTGGCGGCCAGAAACCACTCCGCCGCCGCGCGATGCAGACCGGGAATGAGCTCCGGGGCGGTCTTGGCAAGCTGCGACCCCAGAAAATCGCGAAACAGGCTGTGATAGCGATAGGTACGCCGCGGTTCGTCGACGAGCGACAGGAACAGGCTCTCGCGTTCCAAGCGGCGCAGCGTCTCGTCGCTGTCCGTGCGCCCACATACCGCGTCGCAGAGCGCCGCATCTAATTGCGACAGCACGCTCGTCTTCAGGAGGAAATCGCGGATGTCGGCGGGTTGCCCCGCCATGACGTCTTCGGCGAGGTATTCGGCCACGGCGGTCACCGAACCGGTGAATCCCGCGATCAAGTGCTCGCGGTCGCTGCGCCGCTCGAGTGCAACCGACGCGAGCCAGAGCGCGGTCGCCCAGCCCTCGGTGCTCGCGAGGAGTCGATCGACCTGCTCCGGCAGCAGCGTCAGACCCCGGCGTTCCGTCAAGAAAACATTGGCTTCGTTCGCGGAAAACCGCAATTGCTCCGGCGTGATCTCGAGCAAATCGCCGTGCGCGCGCATTTTCGCAAGACCGAGCTCGGGAAAAGTGCGCGACCCCAGAATCAATCGCGCGTTCGACGGCAGCCTGCCCGCCATCTGACGTATGAATGCGAGCACGGTCGGATCGCGAATCACGTCCAGTTCATCGAGGAACAGCACGAACGTCGCATCGCGCTGTCCGAGCTGATTGGTGAGCAGCGTCGTCAAGTAACTCGTATCGGACGGCAGATCCGCGCTCAAGCCCTCGAGCGTGGCATCGGCGCGCAAATGCTGGCGCAGCGAGGCCAGCAGATAAGAAAAAAATCTCGGCAGATCGTTGTCCGCCTCATCGAGGTGTAGCCATGCGGCGGCGGCACCTTCCTTGCGGTAACGGTCCCACAACTGCGCCATGACGGTCGTCTTGCCGAAACCCGCCGGAGCGCGAATCAGCACCACCTTGGATCCGAAGTCCAGGAAAACCTGGCTGCAGATCTCTGTGCGATCCACCGCATAGCGGGACACCGTCGGTGGAGTCAATTTTGACGTGAGCACCAGATTTTGCATCGCCAGCCCGCGACTCGAAAATGTTATTTCCACTGATGGTACCGCATTTTCGTCGAAACCGACGATTCATGCGACGGCTGGACGCCCCAGCATGAAACTCAAGGATCCACGGGGAGTCAGAGGCGCCGCCGCCGTAACCTAAGAATATGCAACAAGAAGCCTTCATCTATGACGCGGTCCGCACGCCGCGCTCGCGCGGCAGGCCGGACGGCTCCTTGAACGAGGTCAAGCCGGTCGAATTGGCGGCGGGGCTGCTGCGCGAGCTGCAGCGGCGTCATCGCTTCGACCCGGGCCGTGTCGGCGACGTCGTCATGGGCTGCGCCGACCCGATCGGCGAGCAGGGCGGCGCAATCGGCAAGACCATTGCGATGCTGGCGGGATTCGGCGACTCGGTGTCCGGAATGCAGGTCGACCGCTACTGCGGCTCGGGACTCGAGGCGGTGAACATCGCCTCGCTGAAGGTCATGTGCGGCGTCGAGGACCTCGCCATCGCGGGGGGCGTCGAATCGCTGTCGCGCGTCCCCATGGCTTCGGGCGGCAGCGCCTGGTTCAGCGATCCCGACGTGGCCTTGAAGACCGGTTATCTGCCGCAAGGGATCGGCGCCGATTTGATTGCGTGCCTGGACGGGCTGACCCGCGAGGACGTCGATCGGTATGCTCTCGAATCGCAGCAGCGCGCAGCCTCGGCGCGCGCCTCCGGGTATTTCAAGAGTGTCGTCACGGTTCGAGATGCCTTCGACCGCACGATTCTAGCCGAGGATGATTTCATCAAGCCTGACACGACGATGGAGCGGCTTGCCGCTCTGAAGCCGTCCTTCCTCGAACTCGGTGCGCTGGGTTTCGACGCGATTGCGCTGCAACGCTATCCTACTGTCGAGGCCATTCCGCACGTTCATACGGCAGGAAACTCGTCCGGCATCGTCGACGGTGCAAGCGCGGTCTTGATCGGCAACGCCGCGATCGGCAAGGAGTTCCGCCTCGAACCGCGGGCCCGTGTGCTCGCGATGGCAAACGTTGGCTGTGAGCCCATGATCATGCTCACGGGTCCGGCGCCTGCCACGCGCAAGGCCCTCATGAAGGCGAACCTCGGGCTCGAGGACATCGACCTGTTCGAAGTCAACGAAGCGTTTGCGTCGGTGGTTCTGCACTTCATGCGCGAGACGGGCGTCGCCCACGAGAAAGTCAACGTGAACGGCGGTGCGATTGCGATGGGTCATCCCCTGGGTGCGACCGGCGGCATCATGATCGGCACCGTGCTCGACGAACTCGAGCGCCGCCGCGCGCGCTACGGCCTCTGCACCCTGTGCATCGGTGCCGGCATGGGCATCGCGACCGTCATCGAGCGGTTGTAAGGGAGGTTTGGCTATGCCGGGATTCACGGTACGGACGGACAGCGAGGGCGTGGCGCTCGTGACGATGGACATGCCCGGCCAGCCGGTCAATACGATGAACGAGGCCTATGCCGGTTTCATGGCCGCTGCTCTCGACGAAATCCGTGCGGGCGTGCGCGGGGGCGGGATCAAGGGGGTCGTGCTGACTTCGGGGAAGAAGACATTTTTTGCGGGCGGCGACATCGATCTGATCCTGCGATACCAGGCCGAACGCGCCTGGGACGACTGCTTCCGCTCGCTGGGCGCCCTGAAAAAACAGCTCCTCGAGCTCGAGTCGATCGGGGTGCCGGTCGCCGCGGCGATCAATGGGGCCGCCCTCGGCGGGGGTTTCGAGATCTGTCTCGCCTGCCATCATCGCGTCGCGCTCGACGCGCCGCCGACGCTCGTGGGCTTTCCCGAAGTCTCGCTCGGCCTGTTGCCGGCGGCCGGCGGCATCGTGCGGACCGTACGACTGTTGGGACTCAAGCAGGCCATTCCCCTGCTATCCGAAGGGACACGACTCGGGGCGGCCAAGGCGAAGCAAATCGGACTCATCGACGAGCTCGCGACCGATCGCGAGGATCTGCTCGCCAAGGCACGCGCATGGGTGCTGGCCAACGCCGGTTTCCAGCAGCCCTGGCTGCGCAAAGGCTACGAGATTCCCGGTGGCCCCGCGTTCGCGGCGAACAACGCGGCGATGCTCGCCATGGCCCCCGCCGTGTTGCGGAAAAAAACACGCGGGCTGTTGCCGGCTCCGGAAGCCATCGTCGCGGCGGCAGCGGAAACTTCCACGATCGGCTACTTGGCGGCAATGTCGGTGGAGTCGCGCTACTTCGAAAAGCTCATCCGTGGTCCCGAATCCGCGGCTCTGATCGGCACTCTCTACAAGCAGGTCGGCGAAATCACGGCGCGCGCGAGCCGGCCGGCCGGCATCGAAACGCGCCAAGTCTCGAAGGTCGGCATCCTGGGCGCCGGCATGATGGGCCGTGGGATCGCCTACGTCTGCGCCCTGACCGGCATTGCCGTCGTGCTCAAGGACGTCAAGCTCGAGCTAGTCGAGGCGGCCAAGCGCCATGCGGGCAAGCTGCTCGACAAGCTGGTCGAGCGCGGACGCATGGACGCCGAGCGCCGTACCGCGGTCCTGGGGCTCATCAGCGCGACGACCGAGACTAGCGCGCTCGCCGATTGCGATCTCATCATCGAAGCCGTGTTCGAGGATATCGATCTCAAGCGTCGCTTGACCCAGGAACTGCTGCCGGTCCTGAAATCCGACTGCGTGTTCGCGACCAACACCTCGACCCTGCCGATCGGCCTGCTGGCCGAAGCGCACCCGCAGCCGGGCCTGTTCGTCGGCTTGCACTTCTTCTCGCCCGTCGACAAAATGAACCTGGTCGAGATCATCCGGGCGAAGCAAACGAGCGACAGAACTCTCGCGCTCGCCTATGATTTCGTGCAGAAAATCGGCAAGACGCCGATCGTGGTCGGCGACGGACGCGGTTTCTATACCTCGCGGGTATTCGGCGCCTATTGCGACGAGGGCGTGCGTCTGCTCGAGGAGGGCGTCGATCCGATCTTGATCGAAAACCTCGCAAGGCAGAGCGGTATGCCCGTCGGACCTCTCGCGGTCATGGACGAGGTTGAAATCTCGCTGATGGCGCGGGTTTCGGCCACGAACCGGCGCCTCGATGAGCTGCTCGGCGACGATTTTTCGTCGGTGCACGCGCGTATGAACGCCATCGCCGAGTCACTCGTCGCGGAGGGGCGCACCGGCCGCGGCGGCGGGCGGGGCTTCTACGATTATGCCGCCGATGGCTCCAAGACGATCTCGCCGCTGTGGCGGGAGCGTTTCGGACGGCACAGCGACGTGCCCGTCGGGGAGATCCGCGATCGGCTGCTGTTCCGTCAGGTCGTCGAAACGCTGAACTGCCTGCATCGCGGCGTGCTGCGCAGTGCGCGCGACGCCAACGTAGGATCCATCTATGGCTGGGGTTTTCCGATGCATACGGGGGGTACCATGCAGCTCATCGAAGGATACGGGCGAGCTGCCTTCGCCGACCGGGCACGGCAGCTCGAGGCACGCTTCGGCGCCCGCTTTCGGCTACCGGGGCCGCTCGACGATCTGCTCGAGAGAGCCGCGTGATGCAGGCTGCCGACGCGGTCAGCGACCTGCAGCAGGCGTTCTTACAGCAGCAGCTCGCGTCGCGCCGCGAACCGTACCCGGCTCTCGCAGTCCGCCGCGACCGGATCGCGCGGCTCATCGCCCTCCTGTGCACGCACCAGGACGAACTCTGCAAGGCAGTCGCCGCCGACTTCGGCCGGCGATCGGCGGCCAACACGAAGCTTTTCGACATCCTGCCGCCGATCAACGCCTTGAAGTACTCGGCCGCGCAGCTTGCGGGATGGATGCGCCCGCGTCGGCGCCGCTCGAATTTCCCGTACAACTGGATCGGCGGAGCTTCGCGGGTCGAGTACGTCCCGCTCGGCGTCGTTGGCAACATATCCCCGTGGAATTTTCCGCTGACGCTCGCGCTCTCGCCGCTGGGAGGCATGCTGGCCGCCGGCAACCGCGTCATGCTCAAGCCCTCGGAGCTTACGCCCGAGACGTCGGAGTCGCTCAAGGCCTTGATCGCGCGCTATTTTGCAGCCGATGAAATCCACGTCGTCACCGGCGGCGTCGAGGTTGCCGTGCGCTTTGCCGACTTGCCGTTCGATCACCTGCTGTTCACGGGCTCGACCGCGGTCGGCCGGCGCGTGGCGCAGGCGGCGGCCGTGAATCTCGTGCCGGTCACCCTCGAGCTGGGGGGCAAGTCCCCCGTCATCGTCGGCGCGACCTCGTCCCTGGCGGAAGTCGCCGCGAAGCTCATGCTCGCAAAGACGATCAATGCCGGCCAGATCTGCCTGGCTCCCGATTACGTGCTCGTGCAATCCGCGCAGCGGGACCAACTCGTCGCCGAATTGCGGCGGGCCGCCGCCGCGCTGTACCCGCAAGCTGCGGCGAGCCCCGATTACGTCAACATCATCAGCGAGCGACATGCCGGCCGCCTGCGCGCCCACCTCGCCGATGCCGCGGCGCGCGGCAACCGTGTGATTCCACTGTTCGACGGCGCCGCCGCCGCGGATCCGCGCTGCGTCGGGCCGCATCTGGTCGTCATCGACAAGGACGGCGGCACGATCATGGACGAGGAGATCTTCGGTCCGATCCTGCCCGTCGTTGCCGTCGAAGGATTCGCCGACGCCGTACAGCGCATCGCTGCGCGTGCGCGCCCCCTGGCGGTTTACTATTTCGGGAAGGTTCCGCGCGAAATCGAACGTCTTGCGACGGAACTCGCGTGCGGCGGTCTCGTCGTCAACGATCTGATGACGCATTTCTTGCAGGACGACCTGCCGTTCGGCGGCGTCGGCGACAGCGGCATGGGCAGCTATCACGCCGAGGAAGGCTTCGTGCGCTTCAGCCACGCCAAAGCCGTCTTCCATCAATCCCGCCTCGTCGATGTCGGTCGGCTGCTGCGGCCGCCGTACGGCGCGCGCATCGCCCGGCTGCTCAAGTTCCAGATCAAACGCTGAGGGCTCAGAGCGCCATGGCCGCATCGAGCAAGACTGTAGTCATCACGGGCGGCGCCGGCGGGATCGGCAGGGAATTCAGCAGGCTGTTCGCACGCGAGGGTTTCCGGGTCGTCGTGTTCGATCTGCTCGCCGAGGAATTGCGTTCGTTGACCGAGGAGCTGAGCCACGGCGCGCCGGCCGCGGTCGTCCTGACCCATCAAATCGATCTGTCGCAGCCTGATGCGGCCGACAAGCTGGTGGCCTGGTGCGCCAATCGCTCGATCGTGATCGACGTACTCGTCAACAACGTCGGCTTCGGGCTGCTCGGCGAGCACGTCGAACTCGATGGCGCGCGCGTCGAGCGCATGTTGCAGCTCAACAACCTCCTGCTGACGCAGTTGACGCTGCTGATCGGCAGGCAGATGAAGGCGCGGCGCAGCGGTCACATCCTCAACGTGGCATCCATGGTCGGATTTTCACCCGCTCCCTATTTCGCCGCCTACAGCGGCACGAAAGCCTACTCGATCGCCTTCAGCGTCGCCGTCGCGCGCGAACTCGGAGACCATGGCGTGACCGTGAGCTGCCTGTGCCCGGGTACCACGCGGACGCGCTTTCTGGAGACTGCGCAGACCAAAGTGGACTCCGCCAAGCGAATCCTGCGTTTCGTGTCCGCGTACAGCGTGACGCCGGATATCGTCGCCGCGGCGGGCTACCGCGGCCTGTTCGCCGGAAAACTCATCATCGTCCCGAATACCTTCCTGACAATCCAGGCC
>Ga0116226_10005136_pt1 | contig 11665 bp, 7 predicted proteins | sample S1TSphfallax_FD_89692 | JGI IMG/M metagenome (GOLD analysis project Ga0116226, IMG submission 89692) | Host-associated microbial communities from peat moss isolated from Minnesota, USA - S1T2_Fa - Sphagnum fallax MG | ecosystem: Host-associated > Plants > Peat moss > Unclassified | place: USA... | reverse complement strand
TCTCGATCACCGCCTCCGGCCGCTGCGCATACTCCGCCCACGAGCCGTCATATAACCGAACCTCCCTGGCGCCCGCGATCTCGAGCCCCAGGGCCAAAACCGCCGCCGTCACCCCCGACCCGCAAGTCGTCGTAATCGGCCGCTCCAGATCGATGCCTTTCGCCGAATACACGCCGCGAATCTCCTCGGCGCTCTTCAACCGCCCGTCGGCCAACAACTCGGTGAACGGAACGCTCGCCGCCCCCGGCATATGCCCCGACGACAGTCCCGCGCGAGGCTCCGGCGCGGAGCCCGAGAACCGCCCCGCCGACCGCGCGTCAACTATTTGAACTCCTTCCGCGATGCCCCGCCGCAACTCCGCGAAATCCACCACCGCTTTCGCGTCGAAATTCGCATGAAACTGCGCTGGAATCGCTTCTACGACACCAAATTCGACCGGAAAACCACCCTCGATCCAGCCCTTCAGCCCGCCATCCAGCACGAAAACCTCCTGCGCGCCAAGCGTCCGAAACATCCACCAAGCCCGCGGCGCCGAAAACACGCCTTCCTGCTCGTAGATCACGATCGTCATCCCGTCGCCCACGCCCAGCTTGCCCGCGGCGCGCGCAAACGTCTCCACGTCCGGCAGCATATGCGGCAGCGAGGTCGAATGGTCCGAGAACTCCTCGATATCGAAGAAAACCGCGCCAGGAATATGCCGCTCGAGGTACCGCCCCCGCGTGTCCACCACCGGCTTTACCCCCACCGGAGGCAGCGTCGCGTCGAGAATAATCGTGCCCGCATCGCCAAGCCGCTCCGCCAGCCAAGCCGGCGTCACCAATGGATTCATCAAGACCACCCCGCTCTTAGGAAAATCAAAGGGACCAGAGTCCCCCCGCTGCATTTCCTCTTTGTTCTCTGTGCCTCTGTGGTGAATTCTCTCTCCGTCAAGGCCAGGAGAGCACTAAAGCGCCGCAAAGTCCGCCTCCAGAAAGTCCTCGACCTCGACCAGCCAGCGGTCCCGCACAAACGCGACATGATCCGGATGGTTGTTGTAGCCGTCATACGCCGCCTGGTCCGCGAACTCCATCGAAATCCCAAAAGAATAGGGGTTTTTCGCGCTCACCTGCCGCGTAATCTCGAACTTCGTCACTCCCGGAATCGCCGCCAGCTCCGCGCCCTTCGACAGAAAATCCTTCTCCGCCGCCGATCCCGCCTCATGCCTCAACTTGAATGCGACCGTATGCCTGATCATCGCCCCTCCAATCAGCCCTCCGGCGTATCGTATCAAAGAGGAGTGCAAGAGGAGTGCGGGAGTAGTGCAAAATAAAGCATAGGTAGTATGAAACAATAAGCCGTTTGAATGTTTCGTCGGGAAATGCTCCCTCGACAACAGAACAGAAAAGGTGTGGCAAGGATGGCGGAAGAGAAGAAAAAATACCGGTCGGCCGAGTGGTTCGGCGGCGCCAATAAAGATGGGTTCATGCATCGCAGCTGGATGCGCAACCAAGGCTTCCCAGACGATGTCTTCGACGGCCGCCCGGTCATCGGCATCTGCAACACCTGGTCCGAACTCACCCCCTGCAACGCCCATCTGCGCGCCCTCGCCGAGCGCGTCAAGCGCGGCGTCTGGGAATCCGGCGGCTTTCCGCTGGAATTTCCCGTCATGTCCACCGGCGAGACCAACATGCGCCCCACCGCCATGCTCTTCCGCAACCTCGTCAGCATGGATGTCGAGGAGTCGATCCGCGCCAACCCCATCGACGGCGTCGTGCTCATGTGCGGCTGCGACAAGACCACCCCGGCGCTCATCATGGGCACCGCAAGCTGCGATATCCCCGCCATCGTCGTCTCCGGCGGCCCCATGCTCAACGGCAAGTTCCGAGGCGGCGACATCGGCTCCGGAACCCACGTCTGGCGCTTCAGCGAAGACGTCAAAGCCGGCAAGATGACGCTCGAAGAGTTCAGCGAGGCCGAGTCCTGCATGTCCCGCTCGGCCGGCCACTGCATGACCATGGGGACCGCATCGACCATGGGGTCGATGGCCGAGTCGCTCGGGCTCGCCCTGCCCTACAACTCGACCATCCCCGCCGTCGACTCGCGCCGCTCGGTGCTCGCCCACATGTCCGGCCGGCGCATCGTCGAGATGGTCCGCGAAGACCTCCGCATCTCCAAAATTCTCAACCGCCAGGCGATGGAAAACGCCATCCGCGTCAACGGAGCCATCGGCGGCTCGACCAACTCCGTCATCCACCTGCTCGCCTTCGCCGGCCGCATCGGCATTCCGCTTTCTTTAGACGACTGGGACCGCTTAGGCCACGACGTGCCCACCATCGTCGATCTGCTCCCCTCCGGCCGCTTCCTCATGGAGGACTTCTACTACGCCGGCGGCCTGCCTGCCGTCATCAAGACCATCGGCGAGCACGGCTTCCGCCACAAAGACGCCCTCACCGTCAACGGCAAGACCATCTGGGAAAACTGCAAAGACGCCCCAAACTGGAACCGCGAAGTCATCCGCGACATCGACAAGCCGCTCGTCGAACACGGCGGCGTCGCCGTCCTCCGCGGCAATCTCGCCCCCGACGGAGCAGTCCTCAAGCCCTCGGCCGCCTCGCCCCATCTCATGAAACATCGCGGACCGGCCGTCGTCTTCGAGACTATCGAGCACTATCACGAACGCATCCTCGACCCCAACCTCGACGTCGACGAAAACTCCGTCCTCGTCCTCAAAAACTGCGGCCCCAAGGGCTATCCCGGCATGGCCGAGGTCGGCAACATGGGCCTTCCGCCAAAGCTGCTCGCCAAGGGCGTCACCGATCTCGTCCGCATCTCCGACGCCCGCATGAGCGGCACCGCCTACGGCACCGTTGTTCTCCACGTCTGTCCCGAGGCGGCCGTCGGCGGCCCGCTTGCTCTTGTCCAGGATGGCGACTTCGTCGAACTCGACGTCGAGGCGCGCCGCCTCCACCTGGATGTTTCCGATGAAGAACTAGCCCGCCGCAAAGAGTCCTGGAAGCAAGTCCTGCCGCAAAGCAACGGCGGCTATCAACAACTCTATGTGCAACACGTGATGCAGGCCTCGACCGGCGCAGATCTCGACTTCCTCGTCGGCTGCCGCGGCACCAAAGTCACCCGCGAGTCCCACTAGAGCGTCTCCCGTATAGGTGCTCGGGGACGGCAAACGCTCGACTGGTCTTTTCCTCAAGAAAAGACCGACATAACCTCCGCTAGAGACTTCAAAGAAATACGGGAAACGCTCTCATGAATGCCATCTATCCTAGCCTCCGCGACCGCGTCGTCCTCGTCACCGGCGGCGCCTCCGGCATCGGCGAAAAGATCGTCGACGCCTTCGCCCGCCAAGCCGCGCAGGTCGTCTTCCTCGACATCCAGGACCAAGCCGCCCAGGCCGTTGTCGAAAACAATCGCGCCAAAGGCCACAGCGTCCCCACTTACTATCATTGCGACGTGACCGATATCGGCGAGCTGCGCGATTGCGCGAACAAGGCGATAACTTCTTTTGGGACGGTCGATGTCCTGGTCAACAACGCCGGCAACGACCAACGGCATTCCATCGAAAGCGTCACTCCCGAATACTGGGACAAATCCATCGCCGTCAACCTCCGCCACCAATTCTTCCTAACTCAGGCCGTCGTTCCAGCCATGAAGAAAGCCCAGCGCGGCTCGATCATCAACATGAGCTCGATTAGTTGGGTCATCCCCTCGACAGGCCTGCCGGTCTATGTCGCGTCCAAGGCCGCCATCGTCGGACTCACCCGCGCGCTCGCCCACGATCTCGGCCCCGATAATATCCGGGTCAACGCCGTGCTTCCCGGCGCGATCGAAACCGAGCGCCAGAAACAACTCTGGTACACCGAGGAGTATCTCGCCGAGATCCGCAAGAACCAGGCCCTCAAACGGATGGTCCTTCCCGAGGACGTGGCCAGCCTCGTCCTCTTTCTCGCCGCCGACGACAGCGGCGCCATCACCAATCAAAGCTATGTCGTCGACGGAGGCTGGGTCTAACTCCCGATAGCTTTCTTTCATGCCATTCGCGCAAAAGAGTCCGGATTTTGTTCGTGATTTCATCGAGCCCGCCGCGGAAACCCTCAATCCCTAACGGCTTTTCGGCGCGTCCGGCTAATTAGCGATTACACTTGCATTCTGCGCATCCCTCCGTAAATAGTCAGTATTAGCTGAATTCTTTGGCGAAATTGTCGCCGCGTCGCCGGTCGTGCGCCATACTAGGAAAATCGCTGCCGGGAGGTCCGTGCTCAACCAACTCGACAACCTCATCTATGTGGTCGACGATGATGGAAATCTGCGCCTGATTGTCGAGCGATGGTTGCGCCGCGAGGGCTACGACGTCAGCGCCTTTCCCGACGGCGCCGACTGCCTTCTGTCCCTCGATCAAGAGGCCCCCGACGCCGTCTGCCTCGACTTGAACATGCCCGGCCTCTCCGGACTCGAAACGCTCCAAAAAATTCGCGAGCACCATCCCCTGCTGCCGGTCATCGTGCTGACGGCCGACGGGTCGGCCGCCTCCGCCGTCCAGGCCATGAAACTCGGCGCCCACGACTACCTCACCAAGCCTCTCGACCAGACCAAGCTCCTCACCACCCTCAAAAACGCCATCGAGCACGGCCGCCTCTCCATGCGCGTCTCTCAACTCGAGCGCGAGGTCGAGGGCCGAGGATTTCCCGGCATCGTCGGTGATTCTCCCGCCATGAAAACCGTCTTCCGCCAACTCGACCGCCTCGCCGTCAGCGACGTCAGCGTCATCATCCATGGCGAAAGCGGCACCGGCAAAGAACTCGTCGCCCGCGCCATCCACGAGTCCAGCAGCCGCCGCCGAGGCCGCTTCGTCGCCGTCAACTCCGCCGCCATCCCCGAAAGCCTCATCGAATCGGAACTCTTCGGCCATGAGAAAGGCTCCTTCACCGGCGCCTCCACCCGCCGCATCGGCCGCTTCGAAGAGGCCGATCGCGGCACCCTCTTCCTGGACGAAATCGGCGAACTCGCCCCCAACGTCCAGGCCAAACTGCTCCGCGTCCTGCAGGAGCGGAATTTTCAGCGCCTCGGCGGATCCGCCCTCATCCAGTCCGACTTCCGCCTCATCGCCGCCACCCACCGCAACCTCGCCGAAGAAGTCAAAGCCGGGCGCTTCCGCGAAGATCTCTTCTTTCGCCTCGCCGTCTTCGAGCTCGAGCTGCCCCCCTTGCGCAAACGCATGCAAGACATTCCCATCCTCGCCCAGGCGTTCATCAAGCAAGGACAGGAAAAGATCGGCGGCCGGGCCAACGGCCAAATTGGCGGCGTCTCTCCCGCGGCGCTCTCGGTGCTGCTCCGCTATCCCTGGCCCGGCAATGTCCGCGAACTCCAAAACGTCATCCAGCGCGCCATGGTCGTCGCCAATGGCGAAGAAATCGAGGCCGAGGACCTTCCCGACAGGCTCCGCGCCGAGCCCGCCGAACCCGACGCCGCCAACCCGCCCGGCGCCATCCCCGGCGATTCCGGAACCACGCTCGAAGATTCCTCGCGAAGGCTGCTCATCGCCGCCATGGTCAAGCATGAGGGCAACGCCTCCGCCACCATGCGCGAACTCAAAATCGGACGCACCCGCTTCTATCGAATGCTGAGAAAGTTCGACCTCGAAGACCGCATCGACGAAATCCGCAAATCCACCGGGTCCCAGGAGAGCTAAACCGTGCATGACAGCAAGGAATCGGACCTCAGCGGCAACTTGGCCTATTCCGTCACTCGCGTCCTCGCCGAGTCCACCGACCCGAAGATCGCCGTTCTCGACACGCTGAAGACCATTTGCGATCGCCTCGGCTATCTCTTCGGCGCCTGCTGGCGGGTCGACCACGCCGCCGTTCGCCTCTATTGCCAAAGCTATTGGGCCGTCCCTCGCCTCCATGGCACGCCCTTCGAGCTCGACACTCGCGAAACCCGCTTCGAGCCGGGAAATAGCCTCCCCGGCTCCGTCTGGCGCACCAATGCCCCCCGATGGATCCCCGATCTTGCCAGCGAGGGAAGTTTTTCCCGCGCCAAGTCCGCCGCCGAAGCCGGCCTGAAAAGCGGCTTCGCTTTCCCCGTCCGCTCCTCCGCCGAGGTTCGCGGCGTCCTCGAATTCTTCAGCGATGCCGCCGACGGGCCCTCCCCGGAGATCCTCGCCACCCTCACCTCCCTTGGCAGCCAGCTCGAACAGTTCCTCGAACGATGCGAAGCCGAGCAGGAGCGCCGCGAAGTCCTCTCCCTGCTCGACTCCACCTTCGAGTCCACCGCCGAGGGTATTCTCGTCACCGACGCCGCCGGCCTTGCCGTCCGCGTCAATGGCCGATGGCTCGACATCTGGAATATCCCCGCCGCCTTCCGCGAGCCTCTCGACATGGCGCGAATCATGGACTGCATCGATCGCCAACTCCAGGATACTGAAGCCCGCATAGCCGCCCGCAGATGGCTCGCCGAGAATCCCGCCGAAAGCCGCTCCGAACTGCTCCGGCTCAAAGACGGACGCGCCTTCGAAGTCCTCGCCACCCCCCGCAACATGGCTGGCAAAACCGTCGGCCGCGTGTGGATGTACCGCGATGTCACCGAAACCTACAGGGCGCAGCGCGAACGCGAGCACCTCGTCGCCACCTTGAACTCCACCCTCGAAGCGACCGCCGATGGCATCGTCGTCGTCGGGAACGACGACAACATCATCATCTACAACCAGCGCTTTCTCGACCTCTGGCGAATTCCCGCCGGCATGAATATCCGCGAGCGTAGGGAGGAATTCCGCCAGATCGTCTTCAGCCAACTGGACGACCTACCCGGCTTTACGCAACGCGTCGAGTGGCTTCAGCTGCATCCCGAAGAGCATGGCTTTGACGTCGTCCACTGCCTCGACGGGCGCGTCTACGAGCGCTACTCCCAACCGCAACGCGTGGACGGCCGCATCGAGGGCAGGGTCTGGAGCTACCGCGATGTCACCGAGCGATGGCGCGCCGATCAGGCCCTCCGCGAAAGCGAAGAACGCTTTCGCATCGTCATGCAGTCCGCCACCGACGCCATCCTCACCCTCGATGTCCAAGGCAAGATCGTCTTCGCCAGCGAGTCCGCCGGCCGGGTCTTCAAGTATCAGCTCGAAGATCTGATCGGCGCCTCCGGATGGCGCCTCATCCCTCCTGAGCTCCGCGCCGGCAGGCAAATGCGCCAACTCGTCCGCGTCGGCAGGCAAAAACGCTGGAAGTCTGTCGAAGCCGCCGCCCTGCGCTCCGACGGAGCCCGCGTCCCCATCGAAATCTCCCTCCACCGCTCCCGCGTCGGTGGCAAGAAATTCCTCACCGGCGTCGTGCGCGACATCACCCAACGAAAATTCGGCGAGTTCCTTCAGCAAAAGGCCATTGCCGACGCCGAAAGCGCCAATCGCGCCAAAAGCGATTTCCTCGCCAATATCAGCCACGAAATTCGCACCCCGCTCAACTCCATCGTCGGCCTTACGGAAATCCTCCGCGACACCCGCCTCGATCCCGATCAACGCGACATGCTCACCTCCGTCTGGAGCAGCTCAGAATCCCTCCTTCACCTCATCAACGACCTCCTCGACTTCTCCAAGATCGAAGCCGGCCAGGTCGATATCGAATCCGTCGAGTTCGATCCCGTCGCCCTCGGCGAGCAGGTCGTCGAAATCGTCCGCCTCCGCGCCAGCCGCAAAGGCATCGCTCTCTATTTCATCGTCGAGCCGCCGACGGTCCCAACGGTGATTGGCGACGTCAACCGAATCCGACAAATCCTGATCAATTTGCTGGTCAACGCCTCGAAATTCACGGAACGCGGCAGCATCAGCCTCCGCCTTCAGTGGAAAATCCTCCAGCGGGAAACCCCGCAGCCCGGAGCAAGAGACGACTCCATTGTGCAGCTGCGCTTCCTCGTCGAAGATACCGGCATCGGCATTCCCGCCAACGTGCAGGCCAGAATCTTCCAGAAATTCTTCCGCGTCGATACCCCGGTCGGCCGTCGAGCCGGAGGAGCCGGTCTGGGACTCAGCATCTCCAGCCTCCTCTGCGATGCGATGGGCGGAAAAATCGAACTCGATTCCACCGTCGGCCAAGGCTCGAAATTCACTTTCACACTCAAGTTGAAACAGACCTCCGGCGATCATCGAGAACACGGCCCCGGTCAGCAGACTGGCGAGTCCCAGCCCTGCCGCGCCCTCTTGCTCGCGGCCGCCAACAATCTCGCCTTGATCGAGGCCGCGTTGCGCTCGGCTGGCGTTTCCGTCAAAGCATTCTCCGATGCCCTCTTCGCCGAGAATCCCCCAGCCGCCCTAGCCCCTTTCGATCTGGTAGTCCTCGACCAGCAAGCCAGCTTCGATCCCGGTCTGCTCCGCGCGGCCATCAGCCCTGTCGTCGACTTGAAGAATCTCCGATGGATCCGCCTCGTCTCCCCGAGCCAAAACGACCGGGCCTCCATCACGCTGCCAGGCCGCTCGGAAGATCTGGAGTCTCCTCTCACCCCGGCCCGCATCGCCCGCGCCCTCGCCGCTCTTACGCAAGATCATTGCGGATTGGAGCCGGCCGTCCCCCAAACCGGAATTCGCCTTCCCGCACCAACCGCCTCATCCGCCGTTCTCCTCGTCGAAGACAACCCCGACAGCCAGGCATACGCCCGTCGCGTTCTCGACCGCGCCGGCCACCGCGTCGTCGTCGCCAGCACCGGCGCCGAGGCCGTCGACGCCGCCCTCGACGCCACCTTCGATGTCATCCTCATGGATGTCATGCTCCCCGACATGACCGGCTTCCAGGCCACCCAGGCCATCCGCGACCACGAACGCGCCATCGGGCGGCCTCGCACGCCGGTCGTCGCTCTCACCGCCCATGCCCTCCAGGAATATCGCGACCAGGCCTTCAGCGCCGACATGGACGATTACGTCACCAAACCCGTCCGCCCGCAAACCCTCCTCGACGCCGTCGCCCGCTGGGCAAAACCATCCGCGCCGCCGACCGTCGAATACCTCAAGGCCGCTGATTCCTCAACCCCCGATTCCTCAACCGCCGATTCCCCAACCCCGGTCATCCCGTCGCCGGACGAAATCCGCATCAGCGAATACGTCGCCGACCTTGTCCCCGAATACCTTGCCAACGCCAGGACAGAAATCCTCAAAATCAGCCAATATCTCGAAGCGGGCAATTTTGCCCCGATCGCCAAGATCGGCCACAACCTCAAAGGCACGGGAGCTACCTTCGGCTTCGAAAAAATTTCCGAAGCAGGAGCGCAAATCGAAGAAGCGGGAAACTCTGCCAACACCCCAAAAATCAAGGCCCTGGCGAGCGAAATGGAAACATGGCTCGACCAGGTCCGCTGGGTCGTCGATGCCTGATAAATATTTCATCCTGAGCGAGCGCCGCGAGTCGAAGAACCTGCCCACCCATCAATCAAGACTTCATCCTGAGCGAAGCGCAACGAAGTGGAGCGGAGTCGAACTGACCTGCTGTTTCAAAGACATAAGCAGCATCCCTACATCGACCCGCCCATTCCCTCATGGCAAAGCAGCGATCCCGCCGACTTTCCCGCAACCACTCCCGTGGAACCTGAATCAATGCCCGCCACGCCCTTCATTCCCTTCAGCAAAGCAACCAGCCGCCTGAATCCCTGATCTCGCGCTGTCTTGTTTCCCGGAACGGTGTTCGTAGGATCTTCTCCAGCCCGCATAAATCCATGCCCCGCGCCGTCGTAAGTCACCGACTCGAAGACCTTCCCCGCCGCCTTCATCGCCGCAGTCGTCGCCGGCAAAGTCGCCCCGATTCTCACGTCGTTCCCGGCATAAAACCCATATACTGGCGCGACAATCGTCGTCACGTCCGACGGCCCAGGCCCATAGAACACAAACGCCGCCGATATGTCTTTCCGGTGCGCCGCGAACGCGAACGAGCGGCCTCCGCCCCAGCAGAATCCCACCGTCGCGATCTGCCCATTCCCGGCGGGAATCTTCTTCCCATACTCGGTCGCCGCGTCGAGGTCCGCGTTCACCCCCTCTGGATCGAGCCCCGAAACCGCCTTGATCGTCGCATCCTGGTTCGCGAACTCGCTCGAACCACCGCCATTCGGCCCATACCCTGATAGCAGATCGGGAGCGACCACGACGAATCCCTGCGCCGCCAACTCGTCCGCCATCTCCTTCGCCCAATCGCTCAAGCCGAAAATCTCGTGGATCAAGATCACCACCGGCGCCTTCGTCTTCGCCTCGGGATAGACGACGAACGCCTGCAAATTCCGCGTTCCATGCTTCAGTTGCACATACTCGCGATGCCTAGGCGAAGCATCCAGCCGCGCTTTCGCCCATTCCTGCGAAGAGGCTTCAGTCGTGAAAAGGGCGAGAAACAAGACAGCTGCGGCAAAACCAGCGATTCGAAGTCGGAGCAAGCTCATGCCCAGAAGTGTAGTCGCTCGACTGCGCCCCATTCAAGCCGTCTTTCCGGCTTAAATGGAAGCCCCTATCGCAACTCTTGATCGAAACCGCAATGCAAGCGGTGTTGAATCAAGTGCCAAATCTTTTCCGGACATGCCCGACTTCAGTCGGGCCATCCACCCGCAAGCACAGAAGCCAGCCTCAGCGCGCTGCTCGCGATCCGAGACCGCTACTTGCTCACCCGAAGCAACACCACACCATGATAAGGAACCGTCGCCGTGTAACGCCCCGCCGTCGCCGAAACCGCCTGCCCTGTCCACAGATCCCGCAGCTTCGCGCCTTCGCCGAAACCGACATCCGTCAGCTTCAACGTGATCGGGCTGGCCGACTCGCCGCGGTTGAACAACGCGACCGCCTTCGCCCCGCCGCTCAACTGCTTTTCCCAAATCTCCAGCGGCCCGACCGCCGACACCCGATGCCCCTCGATGCCCAGCTTGTCCTGATCGACCGCGATCACGTCCCGGTTGGTCAGCGTCGCCAACGTCTCCGGAGTCATCTTGCTCAGATCGTTCCCCGCCAGCAGCGGCGCCGCCAACATCGCCCACAGCGTCATATGCGTCCGATATTCGCTGGCGCTCATGCCGCCGTTGCCCACCTCCAGCATGTCGGGATCGTTCCAATGCCCGGGCCCCGCGTACTTGCCCAGCCCCGACTGCGCGAAACCGATCGCCGTCATGCTGTTCCAGTTGTCTTGGATGTCGGTGGTCGTCCGCCACAGATTCCCGCCCACCGTCGGCCCCCACTCCCAGACATTCTGCCACCCGTACTGGCACAGGCTGAACACGATCGGCCGACCCGTCGCCGCCAACGCCTTGTGCATCTTCTCGTAGGCCGCCTTCTCGATCGCGAAAAACTTCTTCGGATCGCCGCCCGACTCTTTCTTCAGAATCTCGTCGAAGCTGCAAAGATCGTACTTCAGATAATCGATCCCCCAGCTCGCGTAAAGCTGCGCGTCCTGCTCCTCATGCTGGTAGCTGCCCGCGTAGCCGCCGCAGGTCTTCGGTCCCGGCGAAGAATAAATCCCCAGCTTCAATCCCTTCGAATGCACATAGGCCGCCAGCGCCTTCATGTCGGGAAACTTGCCGTTCGTATGCAGCACGCCGGTCGCGTCCCGCTCCCCTTCCCAGGTGTCGTCGATGTTCACGTAAATTTAGCCGTCGTCGCGCATCCCCGACGACACCAGCGTGTCCGCCGCCGCCCGCACGTCCGCGTCCGTCACCTTCTCGGCGAAGT
>Ga0116226_10005135_pt1 | contig 11665 bp, 8 predicted proteins | sample S1TSphfallax_FD_89692 | JGI IMG/M metagenome (GOLD analysis project Ga0116226, IMG submission 89692) | Host-associated microbial communities from peat moss isolated from Minnesota, USA - S1T2_Fa - Sphagnum fallax MG | ecosystem: Host-associated > Plants > Peat moss > Unclassified | place: USA... | reverse complement strand
CTCGACTGTCCCCGGGCCATTCCAAGCTTCGAAGATTGAGCAATCCGCCTTTCGGCGACAACGTTTGGCTCCACACTGTTCAGGCAATAGATCTCTGGCTGGCTACAGACTGCTTTCCGGCACGGCTGGCAAGGGAAACGTTGTTCGTAGACCGCGTCCACGCACCCTGAAAGGTCGATGATGTCGGCAGGGTTGGTGTAACCAAACACCGCAACCGCCGGAACCCCCAATATCTGGGCGAAGTGCATATTGCCGCTATCCATAATCAGCAGCAGACGGGCAGAGGCTAGTGTCTCAATAGAATCGCCGATGGTTCCGCGAACATATTCGATGCCGCGATCAGTGGGCATCGTCTGCTGCAGCGGGGCTAGATCGCTCGGCAGGCCAAGCACCGCGATGTGCCATGACCGCGGCAGAGCATTGACAAGCGCAGGATACTTCGAGAGCGGCCAGCTACGATTCTTCGCATTCGCTCCAGGATGGATCACCAGATCATAGCGTGGTTCCTGCTGCCGGTGTCGGTCGATCGCAGGCACAAAGTGTATCCTTGGGGGGGCGGCGGGAAGCTCCGAGCCACGCAGCAAGCGGTAGGCACTCCACTCCCGCTCGCGTAACGGCAGGCTGCGATCCACCGGTAGCCGCTTGTGAAACAGGGCAGAGAGGCGCTCTGACTCCGGGCCGACAAGACGGGCACCCGGCCAGAAGAGCAATTGGAAAGCGCGAAGCATCACGGGAGCTTTCCAACTGGAGTCGGCCGCTGGGGCGTGCGGCGAGATCCACACCATATCAGGAGCGAGTTGCCGCATCTCCGCCACAAACTGCTTGAAGTGGGCGAAGCCGCCGGAGGTCGGAATGGCGTGCACACGGAGCTTGTCTTGATACGGGGAGAAGTCGATCAGGTCACAGAACTCACGCAGGGTTGCCCCCGGCCAGATCAGCAAATGAAGTTCGCTTCCACGCTCAAGCTCCCAACGAATGACCGGTGCGGCGCAGATCAGATCTCCCATGCCCCTGAATACACCAAAGACTACGCTGTTTTCCGTATTGTTCATAAGCCACCTAAACTTATCAAAGAAGACAATAAAGCCTAAGATCTAAACGTTCGACAACGCAGAGAGACTCAGGCTACGCCTACTACGCAGTAAGCTGAAACGGAGCACCAAAGAGATGATGATGGCAATCATCAACGTATCAAAGAGGAAGAACGGGGCCGCAACTGGAAATACATTTACGCCAGACAGGTAGAGAACGACCAGAAAACCTCCGACTGTTGGGGATTGTTTCACATACGTCACAGCGGTAGAGACCAACCAGGCTGTACCAGCAGATAAAAAGCAGAGATAGAGAGACGCAAAGGGTCCGAAGTCAGCATACGCAACGCCCACGTCAAAAGCCGCCGTTCCTTCCGCAGCCCTGTAGTTTGCGGGACTGTATATTTTGGCAAGCAGAAATGGACCGAAGTCCTTCGGCTTGTCCGGCATCAAAACCCGGGGCATACGAGTATAGACAACTTCGTCAACCAGTAGTTGGCCATAATACCGTTTGCCCCGGTCATCATCAATAACAATCATTGCATTTCGCACATAGTCCGCATAACTGGTCACAGAGGTAAGTAGCTCCACCAGATTCTCCGGACTGGAGAAAAGGAAAAAACTACCTAGAACGAGTGTTCCGAGCATACCGGCGAGAGCCAATGCCAGACCGGCGCGAATCCTCTTGCGCTGAACATAAACGTGGAATAGGACCCATATCAGCGCAGAATCCAGAAAGAGCCCTTTGCTGCCATGCCAAAAGGTGAGCAAGATGATCACAGAACCGAAGAGGATTCCTGTCAGCCGTTTCCTCCTCTGTCCAAACAGAAAAGTAATCAAAGCCAAATTGGTGAAGAAGGTCGAGCTAAAAAACCAGACGCCGTAGCCGTTGCGCGTCTGCTCATAGATGTGCCGCGGCTGCGCCAGATAGGCCTGAAACGGTATAAGGATGGGAAGGTAGAGGAGAAAACCAATCGCCAGAAATGCCCATGGCCACAACCCGGTATCGTGGGCCGAGGCCGAAGACACCTTGAATTGAATTGGCTTGATAAAGGCATAGACCAGAGCGCCAGCAAGAGCAGTCAAGGCATAGGTTAAGTAGCAGAAAGCATAGGCATAGTGGCTCCCTGCGGGGCGGTTCAAGCAGAGATAGGCAAATTGGAAGAGGTAATGCCCACCAAGCGAAAAGAAGAACGCCGGTGTCGCCCAGTTGATCCAGCTCTTGTCTTTCCAAACGATGAGCAGGTAGGAGGCGCCAAAGACTACAAACGAGAGGATCATCGTTGTCGCTTCAAACGCTTTTCCGCTCAGCACAATGCTCCTCCTTTGGCCCTTATGACGTGTATCTAGCGAACCCTTAGGGCCTGCCCAATTTCGTCGAGTCTTGCTGATTGTTCCGGCGAACGCCTCAACTGCGTCAGGATAGAACTGAGGACGGCCCACGCGGAAGAGAGCACGAAGCCCAGTAGTCCCAGGCCAATAGTGATCAGCGCCCTTGACGGCCCAGATTTTCGTTCCGGAACTTCGGCTGGATCGACCACCTGAATGATCGGTGCAGATTTCGCTTCATCGATACCAGCCGCCTCCCGCTGCTTGGCGAGGAGCTCAAAGAAGGCCTCATGATACTTCACCTCGCGCAGCTTGCGAGTATATTCCAGCCCAGCCTCAGCTACCTGTGCCCCCGGAATCTGCGTGTCCCCCGGTGTCATGCGCTGTTGGGTATCTTCGAGCTGCGCAAGATGGCTCTTTAACGAGGCGACCTCCGCCTGCAGACGGATGACGTCTGGATTCTGGTCCGTCTCGTAGGCCCGCGCCGCGCCCAGTTGTACCTCACGGCTGGCGATCTGGGCTCGCGTATCGGCGATGTTGCGAATCGTCATCTCCGCCTGTCCGGAAAGCTGTATCAGGCCCGTTCGCTCCTGCGTATTTTTCAGGTCCTCCTCGGCAGCATTCAGGTCCTTGGCCTCCGCAGCAACCTGTTGATCGTAAAAGAGGCGACGCTGGGCAGCCTGACCGATGGCCAACCTGGTATTTAGGTTATGCAACGCATCGACATAGGCATTGGCCAAAGCGGCTGCCATTTTCGGATCGTGATCCTTGACGCGGATGTAGATCAGGCCGTCTGAGGCCGCTTCAAACTCGGAGTTCGCGCGAAGTACGCTGCGGGCACCCATCCTCAGCTTCTGCTGGTACGCCTGCTGAAGATGAAACTGGTCGATCAAGCTGTCGGCAATCATGCGGCTCCGCAAGATGCCAACATAAAGATCCGCAGGATTCTTCAGGCCAAGGCTTGCAGCAGCGCCACCACCCAGACCGCCGAGAGAACCCAGCTGCCCCACCAATGCGCTTGCCGAGGACTGCTCTTGTTGTGGAGGAAGAATCACCGCAGTTGCCGTAAAAATTGGCTTCAACATCAGGGAGATGCCAAGCCCAAGCACCAGAAACAAACCTGTTCCCGCAGCAATCCTCCACTTCGAGCGAAGCAGAGACAGAAAAAGATCCAACAAATCAATTTCATATTGGTCGCCAGTTGATTGCAACGGGTGCGGCACATCTTCCTCCGACCGGGTCGTGTTAACACTCATATCTCGTGGCTAGAACCTTACATGAATTTGGTGGAAGAGAACCCCGCAAACACAACAAGGCAATTCCTACGGCACGTCTGATTGTAGCAGGGGCCCTTCAATCCTCTACGTCCGGTGTAAAAGCATGAGCAGACATGGTTTATGTACACCACTGCACCAACCCTTCTGCGTTATCATGTTTCTTGGATTCAATGGCGGGGGCCGCTTGGAAGCTCGATTGCTTTCAGGCAAAGCGTACCCCCCACGGTTTGAGACAGGCAGTGATGCATCCGACAGTACTCCATAAGAAGGCACGCATCACGGTATGAAACACCATCTCTCGATAGGCCTCAGAGTGACTTCAATTGCCTTGCAGCTTGCTTACGTCAAGTCATACACCCACTATCTCACCGTTGTGGAGTTGGGTTACTGCTTCTATTTGACGGCCTTGTCCTACTCCATCAATGCGTTCATTCTCGTTCCGGCCGACTTCTACCAGCAGGCTCGCTTCATCGATTACTACAAAGCTCCTTTCCCGCTCCGCTCGGTTCTTTCGCTCAATCAACGGCTGCTGCTGGTCGCAGCAGGCTTCACATTGCTTATTGGAACTCCAATCTGGTTGGCAGGCAAGATTCACCCATTCGACTTGCTGCTGATTTTTTCTTTGGCAGTGTCCTTATATCTCTCTACCTCAATCCGAAACTATCTGAACAACCGGGGTCATAACCTCTTTACGGGATGGATGTTGTTCGTAGAAGCGTTCTTAAAAGTGGGCAGTTTCTTTTTGTTCCTCTCCGTCGGAATGTCCCATGTTAACGCCTTCGTCTTGTCCACGGTGGCCGCGTTTTCGATTGAATTCCTCTGTCTTGCCTTGTTGTTTTATCGCCGTGTTCCATGCACGACTACGCCCGCAACCCATTTTGATTTTGCGTCCATGCTCAAGATGTCCAGCATGGTGTCGTTTTCCTCGCTGTGCAACTGGGTACAACTACAAGGCTATCGCGTCGTCTATGTTTGGTTCGGACTCGTGGAGGTCGCTGGCCTCTATGCTGCCGTCTCGAATCTGGGAACTTTGGGCATGAACGCATGCTCCACAGTCTTCTCCCAGATGCTGCTGCCAAAAGTGTATTCAAGCAAGGGCGAGTACATCTTTGAGTACCTCAAGTATGCTGTCCTCTTATGTGGAACCGTCGTTCTGGGCTATTTTGCTCTGGGAAAGATCCTTTTATACGTCCTTACCAAAAAAGAATTCGAGCCCTACGCCAACCTGATGGTCTTTGGAATCCTGGTCGAAGCTGGCAACCTCCTCATCGGAGCAGTATCAACCTACTTCACCATCCGCCAGCGAGCCCTGCACCTCGTCTCGGCCAATATCGTGGGCTTGGTTGCCGCCGCCCTCGGCTTCTCGATATGCCTGATGAGGAGCCCGCACAATCTATATTGGCTCGGGTTCGTCCTCGCCTTCTCACAGACAGTCGTCTGTGCAACGCTCTTCTTCAAAGCCAAAAGAGATTTTTCTTCCGAGGTCGTCCATGTCTAGATTCTCAACCCGTATTACATTCGTCCTCTTTACCTTCAATGAAGAGAAAAGAATTGAGCGAGCCATCCTTAACTTCCTACCATTCGGCAAGATCCTGGTCGTCGACAATGAAAGTACCGACGCAACCCGCCAGATCGCCCAGCACCATGGCTGTGATGTGCTCATCAACAAAAATCAGGGTTGGGTAGAGGATGAGGTCACTACGGCTCGCGTCCAACAGGCCGTTACCACCGACTGGCTCTACTGGGGATTCGCCGACGAAATGGTCGAGTTCGACACCATACAAGCGATTCTAGCCGCAGTCGAATCGGACAAGTTCGATATCGTCAATATCGCACGGAAGAACTACTACTATGGCCAGTTCTGCTATGACCTCTTTGCGGATCGCATGAACCGAATCTTCAAGAAAGATGCCATCGACTTCACTGGAAACACCATCCATAACTTCGGAAAGGTAGCCCCTGGAGCGCGGGTACATCAACTCCCTCTCAACTACTTTGTTCACCATTTCATCTCCAATACGGCAAAGTCCTACCTCCATGTAATGGATCGATACACGGATACTGAGAGCGCCGAAAAACGTACCGTGCCAGGCATTCTGCGCCTTTTCCTCTCCAGCTTCAAGACGATTGTCCTCAATCTGATTCTTCGCCGTGGATATAAAGCTGGAATGCCCGCCTATTGTTTGGTGGTCAACATGGTGTATTACCGCTGGCTTTCGTCCATGAAACTCTACGAACGAGACGAAAATCTGGATCGAATGATGATCGAACAAAAAAACGATGTGTTTCGGCAAAGGATACTGCAAGGCCTACGCTAAGGTCTACTCCGCAGAGACACGATTACGTTCCTTCCATATCCAGCGGCTTCGCAAATGGTTCCATTGACTCGAGCCCATAGCCAAAGGCAAGCTTAGGATACGCATTGGCTCCTTGCGGGATCATAACCTGCAGCAGCAACGGGCCGCGCGCTTGATCCGCCAGCCAACCCACACCTGCTGGTACGTCTCGCGGGTCTTCAATGGTGCGTGCTGGTATTTGATAAGCCTCAGCGACCTTAGCAAAATCAGGAGCCGAATACCCCCAGACGGTCGATTGAAATCTGCTCTCAAAGTAGCTCTCTTGAAATTGTCGTACCATGCCATGGCACTGATTATTGATAACGACGATCTTCATCGGAAGTTGAAGATTTGCTACTGTAGCTAACTCTTGGATGTTGCATTGGAAGCCTCCATCACCAGCAATTACAACCGTCGGCACCCCCGGAGCCGCCGCCGCTGCGCCGATCGCCGCTGGCAAGGCAAAGCCCATGGATCCCATTCCGCCGGAGGTAAGAAAACGCTCACCGGCAGCAAGCTCCAGAGACTGTGCCGCCCACATTTGATGTTGACCCACATCCGCAACATAGGCGGCCACTTCAGGTAAACCCCGCGAAAGATCGTGCATGAAACGATTCGGGTTAATCCCGGTTGGCAGAGAAAGCTCGGAGGTGTCAGGCCATCGATTTCGCAGTGTTTCAATCGAAGCAAGCCAAGCACGGGTACCAGACTCTAAATCACGTGGACTGGCCCGAAAGGCTTCAATCAATACCTCCAGTGCTGGAGCAAGCTCCGAAACAGTCGTGTCGCAGTCTCGCACACGATTATTCATCTCAGCTCCTTCGCAATCAATATGGAATATCTTCCGCTCGCCCTTAAACGCTTCGGTATTCGCGCCAGTCTGGCGAACATCCAGACGGCTGCCAAGCACCAAAAGACAGTCGCACTCTGAAAGTGCCAAATTAGCCCAGCGGTTGCCATAACTACCGATCATCCCTACATTCAAACGATGACCGTAAGGCAAGATGTCGACCGCCATCAAGGAATGAACAACTGGAATAAAAGCCACATCAACAAACTCACGGAACAGCTCAAGCGCATGTCCTGACCGAATACCACCTCCGGCCAGAATCATCGGCTTCTTTGCACAGATCAACGCCTCCCGAATCACCTCAGCGTCAGACGCTCCAAGCCCGCTTGCGCGGGGCGCACCAACCCTCCCGCTTGCACACTCCGAAACCTGTCCTCGCTGCACATTCATCGGTATATCGATCAGTACCGGACCGGGCCTACCACTCACCGCAACGTCAAAAGCGTCTCGAAATGCAGACACAATCTGACTCTCATCTTCGATCCGCCATGCCTGCTTGACCACTGGTAAGGCCATAGAAACAATGTCTGTTTCTTGAAAGCCTAGCTGCCGTATCTTCCGGGTTCCCCGTTGTTCATTTGTATTCACCTGACCCGTCACAAACACAACGGGGCTCGAATCAAAATAGCAACTCCCTATACCCGTCAGCAGGTTCGTCGCTCCGGGCCCGCTTGTAGCCATCGCAACTGCAGGACGATTCACCAGCCGACTACAACCTTCTGCCGCAAACGCAGCTCCCTGCTCGTGCCGCATACTAATGATCGGTGTAACCCCTTTTTGATGAATCGAGTCAAGCAGATGAGTGATCATGCCGCCAACCAACTCAAAGACCGCCGGCACCCGCTCCACAGCCAGGACATCCGCAATATAATCGCTTACTTTCTGCATCGTAATGTGCCAGCCTTTTTACATCGACTATCGAACCAACCGGACGAACCCATGGGCAGAACCGCCTCCCTAAACTCAGCCAGTTCTTCAACTTCCGCCATATTTAAACTCTTCCTTGTACCATCCTATCGTGGTTCTCAAGCCATCTTGTAGGCTGTAGCGCGGCTCCCAGCCCGTCGCCGCACGAAGCCGCGTGATGTCTCCTTCGAGGTGCATCATCTGGTCCGGACGGTAGGGCAACTCTCCAAAACCCAATACCAGCTCTGGATCAATCGCATCCCGAACGGATTCAATCACCGTGCGTAAGGTCTGGCTCTGGCCAGAAGCGAGATTGAAGATCCCATTCGCTTGTAGGCTGGCCACTGCGGATAACATCGCCTCAACGGCATCCTCGACATACAGATAATCCCACAACTGTTCGCCCAGCGTCAGCGGCGGACACGTCCCCTGCAATAGACTTGTGATCAGGAAAGGCAGCATATGGCTTGGGTCATCCTTTGGACCATACGCGGAGAAAAGACGAAACCACACCACACGGGTGTCCGTGACCTCGCCAAACTTTGTCGCCAACAGCGAAAGCGAGTACTTCGCAACCCCATACGCTGTTACCGGTCGGCAGGGAGAATCCTCGGTCAAGACCCCCTGGGCAATGCCATACTCGGCCTGAGAACCGACTCCCACAAATACTGGACATTTGGCGATTCGGCACAGGTCCAGCATCTTCAACGTATGATTCACGTTGTCAACCAACTGCCTCGCAGAGTTTCTCGCTGCAGATCCAACACCCTCCCAGCCCAGATGGAACACCACGTCGGGAGCAATCGAGGGCAAGACACCCTCCAGAAGATCCAGACGACCAAGATCACCTGCCACCACATGAATCCGAGAGAAGACATCGGCTAAACGCCAGCAGCCTGCGCTCTGAACATTGCGGGTCATCGCATGAACTTCGTGCCCTTCCATAAGCAAGCGGCGGACGAGTGCCGAACCCAAAAATCCTGTTGCACCCGTGACAAAGCATCTCATCTGCAAATCACCTCATGCCATCCAAACGAGCATTCCCAAACCCTACAAAACACGAAGTTCATCGCGCGCAATCTGATGAAACGATTCCACGATGTAGTCGATCATCGGCGGCGTCAGCCCTGGATACACACCAATCCAGAAGACGTTGTGCATGATGTAATCCGTATTCGCAAGCTCGCCAATCTTTCTATACTGGACGTTCAGGTAGGCTGGCTGCCGCAACAGGTTGCCCCCGAACAGCAGTCTGGTCCCAATCTTCCGCTGGTCCAGTCCCCGTACCACCACATCTCTGGTCAGCCCGCTTTCCGGCTTCACCGCGATCGGAAAGCCAAACCAGCTCGGATCAGCCCCAGCCGTAGCCTGCGGCAGGGTAAAAATATTCTGCAAATCGGAAAGCCCGTCGTATAGTCGCTTGTAGTTCTCCCGCCGCGCCGCAATAAACCCCGGCAGCTTCTTCAGTTGCGAAACCCCCACCGCAGCCTGCATATCCGACAACTTCAGGTTGTAGCCAATATGCGAGTAGATGTACTTGTGGTCATACCCACACGGCAACTGGCCCAGCTCCCATTCAAACCGCTTCCCGCAGGTATTGTCCTTGCCCGGCGGGCACCAGCAGTCGCGGCCCCAGTCCCGGAACGATTCGATCAGCTTCGCAAGCGCCGGCTTCTCGGTCATCACAGCGCCACCTTCGCCCATCGTAATGTGGTGCGCCGGGTAAAAGCTCGCCGTCGAAATATCGCCAAAGGTGCCTACGCCGCGTCCTTTGTAAGTCGCTCCGACCGCGTCGCAGCAGTCCTCCACCAACCAAAGGTTATGCTTCTTGCAAAACGCCGTTACCGCATCCAAATCAAAGGGATTGCCCAGGGTATGAGCTAGCATCATAGCGCGCGTCCGATCCGAAACCGCAGCCTCAAGCTGCGTCGTGTCGATGTCGTAGGTCGATAAATTCACATCCAGAAATACAGGAACCAGCTGATTCTGAAGGATCGGATTCACCGTGGTCGGAAAGCCCGCCGCCACCGTAATCACCTCATCGCCCGGGCGCAACGCTCTCTCTCCTAGAGTGGGCGACGTCAGTGCAGAAAGCGCCACCAGATTCGCAGACGAGCCCGAGTTCACCAACCGAGCTTCCCGTATCCCCATCACCCGCGCAAACTCGCGCTCAAACTGCTCGGCGAATCGCCCCGTCGTCAACCAGAAGTCCAACGAAGCATCCACCGCATACTGGATGTCCTGAGCATCAAAAACTTTTCCCGAAACCGGCACCACCGACTTTCCGGGATCGAAAGCACGAGTCGGAAACGCGGCGGCATGGTACTCGGTGACAAGCTCCCGAATCCTCTCCCTCAGACCATCAGGCGAATGAGGATCCGCTAAATTGGTAGGGGCTACCGCTGGTGTCCCAACTTCGGCAACGTTTCGATCCTCTACGGTGCCACGACTTAACACGGACTCATCACTCATTCGATTCTGTTCAACCTTCTTCAAATATTTCTACGCCGCACTTCAAAAGAAGCGTTATGGAGTGACATACAACTGCTGGTACTCCGCAATCTGCTTCAACGTAAAACTCTGCATATCGCCCCCGCCCTGCCAATGCTGCGTCCAATCCACGATCAACTGCAACGCTCCGGAAAGGCTCAGCGCTGGTCGCCATCCCAGTTGGCTGTGCGCCTTCGAGCAATCCAGCTTCAGATAGGTCGCTTCATGCACATGGACACCTTCCTCCTTCTGCCAACCGGCGTTGCCTGGCCACAGTCGGCAAAGCTCGTCGGCAATCCACGCCACAGGCTTCGCATCCCGGTCTTCCGGTCCAAAATTCCACGCCGAGGCAAAAGAGACCTCCCTGTTCAGCAGACGACCAGCGAGCGCAAGATAGCCGCCCAGCGGTTCCAGCACATGCTGCCACGGACGAATCGCATTCGGGTGACGGATCAGAACGCTCTCCCCGGCGATAAACCCTCGAATCAAATCCGGAATAAGACGATCCTGCGCGCAGTCTCCCCCGCCAATCACATTTCCGGCACGCGCCGTCGCCACAGCCACGCCATGCTTCTCCAACTGCTCAGCAGGAAAAAACGAACTCCGGTAAGCAGCGCAAGCCAGCTCCGCACACGCTTTGCTGTTGCTGTACGGGTCATACCCGCCCAAACGATCCACCTCGCGGTACCCCCACGGCCACTCGCGATTCTCATAGCACTTGTCCGTCGTAATCGACACAACCGCCTTCACCGAAGGGGTACTCCGCACCGCCTCCAGTACATTCACCGTCCCCATCACATTCGTCGCATACGTCAGGGCCGGCTCGGCATACGAACGGCGCACTAAAGATTGCGCCGCCAAATGAAAGACCACCTCCGGAGCAAACGCGGACATCTCCGCCCGAAGACGAGCAAGGTCAAGCACATCAGCTCGTATATCTTCCACCCTCTCGCCAACCCGCGCTACCTCAAACAAGCTAGGCTCACTCGGTGGTTCAAGCGAATAGCCCCGCACGATAGCGCCAAGTTGCGTCAGCCAAAGAGCCAGCCAGCTCCCTTTGAACCCTGTATGCCCCGTAAGAAAGACGCGTCGCCCACGCCATTGCTCCCACGCCGCCATTACCATCGTCTCCATGGGGCCGAACCGGCCTGCCACAACGACTCCAGATGGGTCTTATCGCGCAGAGTATCCATTGGTTGCCAAAATCCGGTATGCCGATAGGCTCTCAACTGGCCTTCATGAGCCAGCCGCTCCAGCGGCTCCCGCTCCCAAACCGTCGAATCGCCTTGAATATACTCAAGCACCTTGCGCGACAAAACAAAGTATCCGCCATTAATCCAGGCAACGTCGCTGGCAAGCTTTTCGCGGAAATCCGTGATCCGGTCGCCTTCCATATCCAGACTGCCCCAACGTCCGGCTGGCTGAACCGGTGTCATCGTCGCTAAT
>Ga0116226_10005134_pt1 | contig 11666 bp, 14 predicted proteins | sample S1TSphfallax_FD_89692 | JGI IMG/M metagenome (GOLD analysis project Ga0116226, IMG submission 89692) | Host-associated microbial communities from peat moss isolated from Minnesota, USA - S1T2_Fa - Sphagnum fallax MG | ecosystem: Host-associated > Plants > Peat moss > Unclassified | place: USA... | reverse complement strand
ATCGGGTACAGGTACTCGACCTAAAACAACATTGTACAGTGGATGATAAACTGCGTAATTTTAATATTACTTTCATTTGGATTGATCGTACAAAAAGGAAAATTTTCAGCAGGTACACTTGATTTGGTGAGAATATTAAAAAACGTTGATTTTCTACACAAAATTTTTAAAAGTAAATATCATTGTTATATAGCATTTCAATTTAAACTAACCCAGCATTTGGTAAACCAACAATACCCATTTTAAGATTAGTACCAATTCGACCAATAAGTGGTTTTGGTTTAGCTTCTTCTTTCTTTTTTGGCGGCATGTTTTTCTCTGTATATTCTTATCTAAAAGCAATAGAAAAACAAGTTATACTAAATATATAGATATTGATTACAATTAGGGTCTGATGTCATTGTTCGAGATGGAGAAGTTTGCTTGTGCTCACTACTATTCCTATCTACTGTCATATTTTTCCAGTAAAGTTTGTAATGATTAAGGACATGAGGGTTATTAAAACATTACACTCTAATCGTCAAAATTTTGCATTGTTTTTAGCTTCTTCTGTTAACAAAAAACTTTTCGACAGATTTCATTACGATTCAAGATCACACAAAAAGAAAAAAAACACATAGTTTATTTCTACTTTTTTTTATTTTTCTTCTAAAAACAAAAACAATACTGGTAAGAATAAATAAGATCAATAGGAATGTAAAATATGAGATTAAACTTTACTCTTTGTTGATGATACCATAGTAGTTAAAAGTGTTGTGTTTTTTTTCAAATCTATATTGTTATCCGATATATGAAAAAAAACTAACATAATACAAATAGCCATTAATATATGTGCTAAAAGAACAACAACCATTGATAAAGCATTCCAACGTTTTTGATCAGAATTAACTGTTGGCCAAAATGTTACTATTAAAACACTTCCACTTATTAATGATGCTATTATAGTTAATAACCATTGTAACCAAGTTATTGGTATCATCCATAAAATAGAAACTGGAATAAATATTGTTAAGCTGTAACCATAAATACAAAGTAATTCAAGAAATGTATATTCAATACGTTTAAGATGCCAACGAAAGAAAAAATAAATAAAAGTTGGCATTAACCACCAATAAAGACAGATAAGCTGTAATTAGAAGAGAAAAAAAAAAGATCTTTTTGTGTTTAAAATAAATATTTCTTTTACTTACAATAGCTGATAAAGTTATTTTAGAAAAATCAATTTGAAAATCAGCATCAGGTACATGAAAATATGTAACAATATTTCCACTAATAGCCACAGTTACAATAAATGTAATGCATACCCAAAATGGTCCATATAAATCGGGATTTTGTCTAATAGTTGAATTGAAATATGATTGATTTGGTCGTGGTGTTATTGAACCAACTAAACGTTCAAGAACTTGTTGTGTATCAATTTGAAAATATTTTTGATAATATTCTATTTGCCAAATATGTAATTGTTCATTTTTTGTGTTGTTAGCGGTTGCTGGTAATGGAAGAGATGATTGTTCTGCATCAGATGGATTATATCCATATAATTGTTCATTATTCGATTTATTCTCTGTTGAAAAATCATCATCAGGATCAACTGCTGAATTTGGAAATGACGTAAAAATATGTGTTTGACTTTGACCTTTATGGGAAGATTTATTAGTTAAAAATCCATCACTGGAAAACATCATTGAGATAAATAAAGTAATTTAGTACAAGGATGTATATGTATCCATGTCGATGGATGATTCTATTTTTATTCTATATATTATTGGATAAAATATTCCAATTAGAAAATAGTATGGTAGCGACAATCAAGAATCGAACAATAATGTAATATTAATTAATTGATAATAAAGAAAAATTTTATTAATTATTCTTTGAAGATTTTTACTTTTGAAATTTATCAGAATTTCGAACAGATTTGTTTCAGACAGACAAGTGGTGGTGTTGGTCATCAGTATCAATCAGAATAAATAATATTTTCCTTTATTGAATTTTATTGTTAAAGTAATATTTCTTTATTATTTTAATTCTCTTTTTTTTGCATACTTCTACACAGTTTTCACTGATCAAGTTATATAACCCAAGTCAGATAAGTACGGTCGTAAACGGCTATTTTAGAGAGTTTCTCGTCGTTTGTTAGCAACAGTGTTACGACCGTATCTCAATGTGTTGTCAACAATCGGAATCGGATACTCGATTATCAGACCCTTTGACGGTCGTTATCATCTGTGTTCAGCACGGCAAAATACGGTCGTAATACTGTCGCTATCAAACGTCAATCTACACCTATTTAAGATCGCAAACTGTATAAAATGTCAGTATACATTATCGTTTATGGCCGTCTCGGCGACTGTAATCATCGCCCTGGGAATGCATCAGACATATATCAAATGGTTTTCATGAAAAATGCCAGTGAGAAATCAATAATTTTATCTGTATTTTCTTTTTTTCAAATAATTTAAACAAATCCTTATTCAATAAAAACCAATCATGATGGATTATTATTTACATCAATTTATTTTCTCTTTCTTACACATCAATATATATCATTATAAAATTATATGAAGCGTGTATTTTTCTCTCGTTGTTAAAGACAACGATCAAAGTAACACTTATTGCGTCCAACCATATAATAGACATTGGAGAAACACTCAATATAAAAATGCCCATGTCATTTTTATTTTAACACAACGAGAAAAAAACGAAAGAAGTCCTGTTGAGTAAGTTATTGACATACAACAAAAGAAGTTCGTTTTAAAAATATGTTAACAACACCGGAAATTCCACTGGATTATTTAAAAGTACCAACTAATCAAAGATTTGTTCATTCTAAACCACGTCGTACTTCTTCATTTACTGTAAAATCCAATCAATGTGATGAACATTTTGCTTCAAATTTAAGTCTTCCATCCGCAGGAAATAGTATTCTTAATGGACCAAATCCTTCTCGTCAACGTCAATCAACATCTTCACATTTAAGTGTTCATTATGCACCTAGGACAAATGAAAATGAAAATGAAGATGAAGATAAAATAGAATTTATTCCATCACTTATTGTTCCAACAATTGAATTATCACCATTGAGAGAAAATACTAAAACTAATAATCATCATTTTTTAAAAGTGCCAACAAATTATAGACTACATGAATTATTACAAAAATCAGGTTGGTCGAATCCACTGTTACACGGAAGGTACGAAAAAAAATTTATCAGTATCGCCTTTTTCTTTATGATTATTTACTTCAACCAAATCGAATCAGGTGATCGATTTATGAATAGTGTTCATAGAAAATGCAAGACTGATATTTTGTTTGAATGATTAAAGCAACACAGGTGCTTTTAATATCAAATTATGTGTTGTAAGTGAATAGTACTGCATGCATTTGTTGTGCGTAGCTATCAGGTCGTCAGCCACAGTGAAGTATGATTAATGCTATGTAGTTCTGCTTGAATGAATAGGAAATGCAAAAGTTAATCAAAATAGATCTAAATAATCATCGTTCTGATTGTATGTTAACGAAATGAGTGAAATAGTGCAATTTTTTTATTCTGAAATACAGTCAGAGATCAATATAAAATTCAATAACATCAGGTTCTGATCTATTCCACAGCTTCAATCAATGGTCTCTCGATGCTAATACTCGTAGCCAGTCTTAATCGACTTTTTATTGTATTTATAAAGACTCAAGAAGACAGCACTATTAACTTCATACTGATCACATTAACGATTACAACTTTGTAAAAACACTTTACCTGATTTTATTGTTTGTAAAAAACAAATCCTGAAAACTAAATTATATTCTTCGTAAATTCAGCACATTTATATAAAGAAAAGAAACACCGCAGGTACAAAAAATATGATATCTATCTGTCGCGGACAATTTTTCAGTTATTCTTCCTTCAAAAGTAGTCATGTGAGAAAAATGTACATCTCCCATTCGAGGTAATTTTACCTTTTTTCCTCCTATTTCTGTCTATTAAAAGCATCAAGCAATTTTTTCATTAGATAAGCGAAAGTTTTTCAACAGAAATCTATCAGTTTAATATTTGATTTAGAAACGATTTGATTTCATAAATCAATTTGATTATTCACTGAACAATTACTATTCTCAAAAACAAAAAAACAATATAACGTTTAATCAAAATTTCTTTTGATAGCTATGCATACAAAAGAATATGTCCGAAAAAAAACAGAAACACATTTCTCATTCATTACGTAGTACAGGTATTGGCTATAAAAAAAAACAATCGAACGACAAAAATCCAAGGCTTATACCAAAATAATAATATGATACCTATATCGAAAAAAAAGGTATCTACTTATCTGATGATAGACTAAAAAAGTACATGTGACTTATGCGAAAATAATTTTTCTATCTTGCACACGTTAATATAAATCGATGTCTACGAGTCAAAAGGGAGTAAAACGAAAAATTTTACTCAAAATTCATAATTATAAAGGGTAGATATTTTTGTTTTTATTTATTTATTTATTTGCAGCATTTATTAATCATAATAAATGAAAGTACAAAATTTTTTCTTAGGCAAAATATAAGACAAATTTTTGTCTCGTTTTGTTTGTATTATATTTCTTTTCACACATATGGTGAATAATGATCTTAAAAGAAACGAACGTTCTTTAGTAGACAGTATTTTAATCGGTGAAGTTCATATTAAAATGTAAGTTAAATAAATATATGTATTTCTCGGTTAATGAAAATGGTGTAGGTCAAATATAAGTACATAAATTGAACGAAAGAGAAAGTAAGAAAGGACAGCGTTTCATTTGACAATTGACCATCATGCGAACCTATATTCGACATATAAAATATATGTATATTATTAAAGACTATTTTTTGTGATCAAGTTGTATTAAATATTCGTTTTTTCTGTATTTAGAAGCAATGATGAAAATTCAGATGCTTACAAAATCTTCAGTATACTCTATGGTTTGGGTAAGTATGTAGGATTAAAGATTAATATTCTATAAAAAGTATTAGTGTATTTTCTGAGATTTCGAAAAAATTCTTTGCTTAGATAATTTATTATTTATCTTTGAATAGTTATTTTTATTGGTGGTGTGGCTTTTTCAATCTCAAATGCAATTATACCAACAGAAGAGGCTGAAAATATCAAACATTTAGTTGAAGTAAAAAATTCGAAAAAAAACCTTTTAAAATAGTCTTCATCTCGTTAGATTTATTTTACATATCTTTATTGGGTATCAATATGTTGGATAATATTTTGTATAATCGATATTGTTCATCATAAACATAAATTAAGTATAAATACAACAACAATAAATAAATTGGATTCAGATTATATTCCAATAAGTGGTAATCTACGTTTATCAACAAATAAACATATATCACCATTATCAAATGAGCAAGCACCTGATTCACCATCTACGCCTTATTTTAATTTACAATTATTTGATGATTCAGATGAATTCCATTCTGAAGATAATGGTAATGTGAATAATAAGGAACGACGAGGAACAAGTTCAACCAAAGGATCAGATGATGATGATGATGATAATGAAAGTTTACGTCATTCTCGTAGTAAATCACAGTCATTAGGTAATTTGTCAACTAAATCTTCAGCTATTATGAGAAAAAGTGTTGATGCAAGACGAGATGTTTTGACTAGACGACATGCATTAGATGCTGGTGGTGTACATAATTTACGAAATTATGTTCGTCATCGAAAAAATAGTATTGTACAACGTGTTATTGGTTATAATTATGATGATCATTCAACAGCTGGTGGTCTTTATATTCGTGTCGGAATTGGAAGTAAAAACGGAAATAGTTAAAATGAATTTTATTGATGTAATTCTTTGTTTGTTTAATTTAGTTTTTTGTCTTGGTACAGTAATTCATTCCGGTTTATCAATATTAAGTAATCTTGAAAATCTTCCTTGTGCAAGATGGACAGCTTTTATGGATGATTTTTCAAGATTATTATTTAGTTTTAGTCAATTTTTCTTTATTTTTAAACATTCAAACGTATGTATTTTATATTTAAAAAAATTTAGGAAAAATAGTCTTGAAATTGTTTATTTTTTCTTTTAGTTAATTATTCGAGCACATGAAAGTCTTGCTAGATTAGCTGTTATGCATATTGTTGTTACCAATTTATGTGTATGGTATGTAATTCATTTATTTTGTCGTATAACAATTTTGATAAAAATTTTTACGAGATTTCATAATTTAGTGTTTTCTTAAGCATTTTTATTTAATTCCTTAGGTTTCGGATGGTGGTAATTGAAACAAAATCCCAAATAATCGAAATGAGTGCTCATGAAATGGCAATAGCACAATCTAGTAGTGGTATTTATCCAATCAATGGTAAATAAACTTGATATTTTCTCTAATAAAATATTTTTTTTTAATTTAATAAAAAAACAAAAAGGTAGTCATAATCTACTTAATCCAACTTATTTTTCAACAGTACATTCAAATAAATGTACACAATATATGAAAGATGCTCAAGAAATGACTAATTTTATTAATGAAGGTTATATGAGACTCAAACCTCTTTTATATCCATGTACAATTGAATTTAGTCTTATGTGTTTAACTGTAAATATTTCAAGATTAAAAAAAAAAGAAAATCATCTTCTTGTTCTATTTTAGCTCTTTTTTCTTATATGGGAAAATATTGGTAAAACATTTGCTCATAAAATGTCCGATAAAGCCTCAACAAAAAATGTTTTTATGGTTAATTGTCATGCATCAATTAAAGGTTTATTTGCTGGTATGATCGTTTTTTCATGTACAGTCATATCAATTATTCTTTATGCTGTTTTTCGAAATAAAATTGGTGATGATGCTCATTCCGTATCATCATTAACAATGCATCAAGATAATTTTCATTATAATAAAATTCATTCTCGTGCAGCAATGATAACAACAATAACAACAACATTATCTGATCGACATCATGCAGTTCTTGCTCCACCGCCAATAGCTCATGGTCCATTTCAATCAATATCAAAAACTCCAAAAAAAATTTTATATAGTATTGCAATTGTTGAAATAGTTAATTTCTGTTTATTAACTATTTCTTTATCTGCAACAACATTAGCTTTAATAAAAACTCGAAAATTACAATATAAAAGAACGACTACACGTATAAAAAGAATAAACATGAATGTATATATATATTCAATTTTTATTTTTAGGTTTTGATGATGTATTAATTCTTGTTTCATTAACAGGAACTTATTTGTATTCAATTTTTAGTGCTTTTGCTTTACTTAATAATCCAAATCAATCAACATGGATTGCTTATCTTAAGATAGCAATCGTTGTTTTAGGTAAATTAAAAGACTTCTCTTTTTTCAATTGAATTAATTCAATTTTCTATTTAGAATTTATCGAAGGTACTGTTCATGCATTTTTTATTCTTGTCGCATTACGTAAACGTCTTAATCGAACCAATAAAAAGCAATATCCAGCACGTGAAATAATTACATTACTTATTATGCTTGATCTTAGTTTATGGTTTGAAGAAACAACCACAACAACAAAACACGAAGCGAATCCATTTCAATTAGCGTTTTATCATGTTATTCCATGGTCAATAATAGCTGCAATTGCAACACCACTCCAAATTTTTTTTCGTTTTCATGCATCCGTATGTCTTTCACATGTTTGGGAAAACATGTATATTTTACCAGTTTACGAACCAGTAGCTCCTCATGGTTTATGACAAATTTTATTATTTTTTCCTTTGTATTCTTGTGTTTTTTCATATTAATTTCTTATACATATAAACGTCTTGATGAACGAACGAAACATGCTTTCTTTCTTTTGCAATGTGAAAAAAATTCGACATTAGTCATCCGCTCCTCACTTTTTTGCATTCTATGTAGGCAGTTATCATCGTTGCTCTTTCATCACTGACTCAATAAATAAGAGAAGAGAATAAAACAAACGTCAGTCAATGTAGGATACCGAATCATTTGGTCGACTTAATTTACAGCTGAAATAATGAATACAATTGATCAAAATGATGACACAGAATGTGACGTTTGCAGAGATGAAAAACCTATCTATATTCCATTAATTACTTGTGCTCATTCATATACATTTTGTGAAAAATGTATAAAAGAATGGCTTGCAGAAGGACATCCTACTTGTCCAAAATGTCGAGCAATTTTGCCAATACAAAATTATGTAAGTTGAAAAAAATTAATACCATAAAAGAGATAATCTTTTATCTAAATATATAGTTGGAACAGACTAACCAAAATCATGTAAATATTGCCAATGCATCACTTATACGGAACTATCATCTATCATCGACTACTCAAAACATTCATTCCCCACCATCGTCAACAGTTGGTCGTTTATTACATAATATTTTAATGTGTTATTCAATTGGATTACTCCTTGGTCTAATAATATATCCAGCTATAAAGCAGCAGCTGTAACTGACATCTCTTGAATATAGTACATAATTACATGTACATGTCATATTTTGTATGTTTGTAGTGTTCTCTTTGTTTTTTAATTTATTAATGAGACAATCAAAAATAAAGTTGTTTTGCTCCTCAAATGACATAGAAAAAAATTTAGATCATATTTTATTTGTTCGATAGATTTCATCGACGATATTTTGAAGAATCGTTCAACATAGCTTGGATAGAGTACACATGCAGCTTTGACTTAACTAAACTGTTCAAAGTAAACTATTTAATATGAAATACGTTAAAATAGTCCGACAAACATATCAATGGGGCACTAAAATATAATTGCACTTGATATAAATAAATTCATGATGAATCGTGCTAAAGTTGATCAGATCAGAAGCGGAAAAACAGAATGATGATGAACCCAATTATGTTTCACACTATACTTTACTAATAATATAAATCGTGTTATAGAATACTCTAACAAGAGATGTATACGTATGTTTGTGTCCTTTCTGTCTTCGTCCGTGAGAATTATTGAAATTCCCACATCTTTTCTTATTTTACTTTTTGCTGTCCTTATTGCACAGTTGGAAAAGACAATGATGACATCATCTCCTTTGTTCATATCCAAGCAGGAGGATGTATCGGAGTGATCCTCGTTCTTCTCTGTTTCTCTCTCTCTACTTTTGTGTTGCGTGAACGTGTTTATGCGCTTCACCGTATCAAAAGGGATTCCTTTTTTAATAAATCAGTTAAATTACTCCGAAAATAAATTCTTATTGATTTAACAACATTGCTGCAGAGGGACCATTGCAACAAATCGTTAGTTTTGCATCCTAATTCTTGATTGAATATTCCTCTGTTTTCAAATCTTCTTTTGATCGATATTTATAACATTCATAAATTTTAAATCTTAACCGAACAAGTTATTAAAATTTAATAGTAATACAATGCTCTCAATTTTGAGATAAATATTAATTTAATTCAACAAAAAACAAAATATATTTTTATATAAAATCTGAAACTATACTTTTTTTTCTACAAATGATCCCGTTAACATAAACCATGGAGGATAATAATCTGATCGTAAGCATCCAGCTCGATATCTAACATCATGTATAACTTCTCCACCTGTAAGATAAGCAGACCAAAATCCAAATGTACCACCGGTAATAATCGAATGATGACATAATGATAATGCCATTAAATCATCATCAGGTGAAAAATTGTCAGGAAGTATAATAATTCTTCCAGATTTTTGTTCTGAAGCAAATAATCCTCGACAATAAATTTTGTCATCACTGGCAACAAGAAAACGAAGCTGATATTGATGATATCGTCTTCGAAAAAAAATTATTGCCCGATGAATATAATCATCATTAGATGAAAAACCAAGGCCAACAAAATCCCTTCGACGTATATGAATACTTATCCATGTTATATTATAACGTGTTTGAAAAGCTTGACGAAGCTCTTTATGAGTCGTATTAGGCAATGGTAAACATAATGGACAAGAATTATTTGTTATACTAGTAAAATATGTAGCTAATCGTGTTAATGTATCATTTCGAGCACTAAAAAATTCCCGAATTTCTTCTCGATAAGCATCAAAATATAAATATGATTGCCAATAACCTGTAAGTTCAATATTTTGAAATGCATTTGGTCTTAATAATTCAGGTAAAAACGAACAAACAGTATTTTTATTTTGAATATTTTTTAAATTATTTAATTCTTCTTGTGATAACCACATATTTTTATCAATTGATTTCATTTGAAATTTATCTGAAAGTTCTATAAGAATAGATCGTGATACATGTAAACGACAATTATGTGTACGAGCTAAACCATATGCACTAGCAAACATAAACATACGATTACCAAGACGACCACCACTTGAAAGTAATATAATAGAACAACGAATTCGTTCGCATGGATTTTGTGAGATATTCCTAGTTTTAAATTCAGTAATATTATCACATAAAATTTCATCAATGTTTATTGTTGTTGGAGAAGATGAAGTCATTTTAATTGTGGTCGATGTTAATTTGGATGTTGAATTTGTCGATGACGTAGTCATTTTAACTGTACTTGATGTTGAATTTATTGATGATATAGTTGTTATTGATGTATGAATGTATTTGATTATATCTCTATGTAATGAAGCAATATTTGAATTTGATGAATTGAATAATTTTATAGGAAGAATAATCATAAGAAAAATAATTCCAATAAAAATATGCTTTTTTTTCACAGATGATATTAGATTTGTTTGATACGATTTATTAGAATTATCCATGTTGAAGATCAAATCTAACAGAAGACTAGAATTTCAAGTATAAAAATAATTATTAATGATCTATGTAAATTCATAATGATGAATATCAATTGAATTCCATTGTTGAGAAAAGGAACATGAATACGTTATCTAGAAAACGAAAAATAACCTATTGAGAGTACAAAAAAACAGCATCATATATTTAGTATATATTTCGGCTGATTGTATGATCAGTAAATATTTATGAATTTGATAGACGACAACTTACCGAAAGTAAAACCTATCACAATTAATACTAATGGGATTGGTGTACATATTTCTTTTACACAGAGTTGGTGAAGACATATGCTGAAACTGCATCACTTACAGTGTCGGTACTATTTCTTTCAACATTTTTTTACTCTCAAATAAACGATCAATATTTGAGTATAGAATAGGATGTTTATTCTTTAGACCAATATGATTTGAAAGTCTTGGAATGGATTAGTTTTGTGTTGGACACAATTAACGATCAATCAAAGTCATTTTTTACAAAATGAAAGGTTTTCCCGCCACAGATCTTATTTTATCCGAGAGAACACATTAAAAATTCGTATACGATCCATTCTTTGTGATTCATTTGATCCAGTATAACCTTCCTGTAGATACTATTACATGTAAAGATCGTATGCAACCTTTTCCTATACCCAGGTCGATCATTCCGACTGTCGGAACAGCGCATGATACGGCTTGAAACGGCGTTAAAACGGCTTAATTCGTGCCTTAAACGGTGAAAAACGAGGGCCGTTTTTCACAGGTTTTATGCTGTAATCCGTAATCCGTCATTCCAGATTACGTAACGTATTTCACCGGAACGGAAAACGGCGCCGTTTTATGCCGTTTCCGTCGAATAACGGTGAGTTGTATTGACACCGTTTTCTTGCCGTTTCATGCCTGAAACACGCCGTTATTTGACGTTTACGGTT
>Ga0116226_10005132_pt1 | contig 11668 bp, 4 predicted proteins | sample S1TSphfallax_FD_89692 | JGI IMG/M metagenome (GOLD analysis project Ga0116226, IMG submission 89692) | Host-associated microbial communities from peat moss isolated from Minnesota, USA - S1T2_Fa - Sphagnum fallax MG | ecosystem: Host-associated > Plants > Peat moss > Unclassified | place: USA... | reverse complement strand
TCGTCCGGCGGCCACTCCGTACGAACCTACTTCACGGCCCAGACTCTCGACCAGATGAGAGACGCGGTCTCTCTCAGCGCGGCGCAAGCTCCGGCGAGAGTGCCCGTATTCGTTCCCGGCTGCAGCCGCGAGGACATGTCGTGCGAGCTGCACAGCTTTCTCATGCTGCTGCCTCGCTGAACCGATAGTCCGGGACGATGATGCTGGGTCGTCACTTACATAGCTGAAAGCTCCAGCTTGGCCTGGATCAAAGTGGGATTGTCCGAGTCTGCATGGGCCCACAAGCCCAGGAAGTGTTGGTAGGCATCGATGGCTCCGCTTCGGTTGCCTTCAGCTCTGAGCGACCGCGCCAGGCCAAGCCATGAAAGCGATATATAGGGCGAGGTAGGATCGAACTCGGGGTGAGCGATGACACTGCGATATTCCTTCTCAGCAAGCGCGGGTTGACTGGCAGCCAGATACGCATTGCCGCGAAGCCAGGGAATTGACCGCCCGATCGTATCGAAGGGCCGCGCAATCTCAAGGAGCGCGGCGGCGGCGGCGGCCCTGTGCTGTGCCATCGCGATTGCGGCGCGTATCTTCGGTTCCCAGAACAGATGGTTCATCGTGGCGTGCGGATACTTCGCCTCCCAAGCTGGGATGGCGGCTTGCGCGGCGGCGATCTCTCCGACGTAGACCAGGCCGACGACCTCCTGACCCTCCTCGGTATCGACGGGAGTCTGTTGAAAGAGCTTCTTGCCTGCCTCAAGGTCGCCGCTCTGCATCAGTTCAACCGCGGCGTGTTTCGTCATCTCCTCGTCCGGGCCAGAGAGACCTTGCTGCCGGCGCAGCTCGCGAAGCCGATCGATGATCTTACCCGCATCTTTGAAGCGTCCCTCCGCCATAGCGATCTGGTCTTCTATCGAGCGCACTCCCACGGCGTCCGGATGCGCTTCCTCCCATGCTCTCTGCGCCTGGAGGAGCGTCTGGTCCTTGAGCAGATAGGCCACCTCGAGATAGCGAATGCGGATCCCGTCGCCGTCCAGATGATCGGAAATTGCCCGCTCGCAGGTGGCGCGCGCGGCCTGCGGATCGTTGTTCCTCATCTGGCGCAGGGCAAGGTTTGCGAGCATGCCCTGACTGTGCGGCCGTAGCTCCACCGTGCGTCTCTGGCTGGCGAGCGATTCGGCATTCATGCCTAGGTCACCCTGGGCGTTGGCCAGTCCGCTCCATGCCTGTGAACTTCTTGGGTACAGGTCCGTCCAGCTCTGGTAAACCCTGACCAACTCGTACATATCGCCGGTAAATTCCGAGCTATACATGGCGTCGATGGCGAATTGGACCGGCTTGGTTGCCCTGTCCCGCAGGGCATATGCCTTCGCAATCGCTTCCCTCCCATGCAGGTCGTCGGCGGCCGATAGGTATGCGGCGGTGAGGTTGTAATAAGCGGCGGCAAGCTGAGGGTCGGCGTTAGTGGCAGTCTTGAGCAGCGCAATCGCTTCAGGAAATTTTCCCTCGACGTCCTTCTGGGTGCCTTGCGTGTAAGCCTTTAGAGCGTCCAGCGAAGCGGTGTTTTCCTGAAAGAGCGGCGTATTGAAGCGGGCGATGCTGCGGCGCGATTCGCCGAGCTTCTGACGCAGGCTCGAGGCCAGTTTGCCCATAGCAAACGGCAGCTCTTCCAACTTTGTTGCTTCGTACTTTGCTTGTCCGATCACGGTGCCGTCGACGCAGTTGGTCGCCTCTTCCGTAACCAGGAAGTGCTGCCCGGTCCTTGCGATGTTTCCAGTCACGAAAGCCTGACTGTTCGTCCGCTCACAGACCTCACGGGCCATCGCCGGAGTCATATGGTCGTCCGGTTTGTGCATCATGGCGGTCAGGGTGGCCCGGACCGTCGAGGTTGGCACCAGGGACACGTACGGGCTCTGCACGATATCCATGCGCAGAACCTCAACCAGGGAACTGTCCAAAACTGTATCGCCGGTCGTGCCCTCCATGGGCACAAGCACGACCGTGACCGCCGGGCCGCCCGTGCGGTCCAGCCAGCGCTGCCATCCGAACCAGCCTCCCGCCGTCAGAGCGACCAGCAACGCGGCGGCTATAAGGGCGAGACGCTTGCGACGCCGCACGATAGAAGATGCGGACGGCAGTTCGACCGGGAAAGTTGACGCGGCTGGATCCTCCTCCTCCTCGACCGTGATCCGCGTGATCGACTCGGTCGCGTGGAGCACCATCTCTTCGGTAGGCGCGTCGGATTCGATCACAGGTGCGTCGAAGCGATAGCCGCGCCCCGGAACAGTCTGGATGATCTTCTGGCCGGCTTCGTGCCGGGAGAGCGCCTTGCGCAGAAGAAAGATGTGCTGGGCCAGATTGCTCTCTTCGATGAACTGCTGCGGCCAGAGCTTTTCGAGCAGCTCGTCCTTAGAGACGACGCGGTCCCGGTGGTCGATCAGGTAAAGAAGCAGGTCAAACGACTTCCCGCTCAGGGCGATCGGCTCGCCCTGCCATTGAACACTCCAGTTCATACGATCCACGGAGTAATCGTAAAACCGGACCGACTCTATTGTTTTCAGGGACATAGGGTTATTGAGACGGAATTGATGTTTTCTTGATACCGACTTGAGGCCTTTCCACGCCGGCTGTGGAATAACAGCGGTCATGCAAACGAGAGCCGACAGGAAACGGGCCGCTGGCCAGAAGCATACCAAGACTCCAGCAAAACACAGCAACGAAATAGCGAGCCGGCAGACGGCGGCTGTCGCCGATGGACGGCCAGCTCGATGACCCGGCGCGTGTCGGTCGAACTCATCCGCCGCGAGCTGCGGCTCGCGGTTACGCGACGCGCCGCGGCGGCCGCGGAGGCGCGTCCCGATACCCACGCGCGGAATGAGGCGGACGCTCCTGCCAGCGCCCCTAATCCGACCGAGTGTCCGTCCTGCGCCTCGCCATGGTTTCTGCTCCCGGCGGGCGGCGGCGAAGAGCCAGCCATGGTACAGCGGGCGTTGCGGCAGCACGGGATTCATACGCTGCTCTTGCCGACCGGCGAACTGCTTATCTGCGGCAGGTCGTTTGAACTTCACACAGGGGCGTTCGGTGTTCCGAACTCTGCCACGGAACCGCCGGTGCCAGGACACTTGCCTCCGGAAGATGGCCGGTCATGAGTGAGGCTGGCGCGGCACAAATTGGCTTTGCAACGAAGAGTTTCGAAGGAACGTTGGGAGGGAGCTTCAAATGTCTATGCTGATCGCTATCGGAATACTGGCCAGCCTCGCGCTCTGGGGCTTTGGCTGTGACTGGGCATCTAAGACCAGGGTCCGGAAGATCGCGGCACAGCGCTCGCCAGCGCCAGCGCGGAAGACTGGATCAGCGCGCCGTTCCGCCGCTCTGATGCTCCTGCTATCAGCGGCAGTGGCCCATCTTGCCGGTGCGCAGACGCCGGAGGCTCTTCCGTCCCGCGCCACGCCGCTGGCGGCAAGCTCCGCGACCGTCGTTCCCATGCTGGTCCGTTACGACGGCGCGGCAGTCCAGGGCGATGGCAGTCCGAAGACCGGCTCGGGCCCTGTGACCTTCCTCGTTTATAAGGAGGAACAAGGCGGCGACCCATTATGGACGGAGACCCAAAGTGTCGTCTTCGACCAGAGCGGCAAGTACGAGGTCTATCTGGGCTCGACCAGCAGCTCAGGGCTGCCCGCCGACCTCTTCGGATCGGGCGAGGCGCGCTGGCTGGAGGTGCAGATTGCCGGCGAACCGGTGCAGCCCCGGACACTGCTCACCAGCGTCCCGTATGCTCTCCACGCGGCCGACGCGGCCACGCTGGGCGGACTTCCGGCCTCCGCCTTTATGCGGGCGGCCGCATCTGGCGCGACTTCCGTCACAGCTCCCGACGCAGTCACCGCTGCTTCCGCGTCCGCCGTGACCACGACCGGGGGCACCACCGGCCTCGTTCCCCTCTTCACCGGCCCGACGACCGTCGGCAACTCGATCATCTACGCCAACGCCAACAGCGTGGGGATCGGACTCCCCCCGAGCATCTACGGAGTGCTCGACGTCGGCGGAGAGTCGATCTTCCGCGGGGCGCTCAATCTCGCCCGGACCGGCAATGCGAGCGCCTCTACAGGAACGAACTCCAACCCGTTCACCTTCAGCTTCCAGTTCTACAACAGCGCGGACAAGTTCGTGTTCAACCCCTACTTCGGGTTCCAGGCGGAGGCGACGGGAAACAATACCGCCAATCCCGCCGGGACCATGAACCTGCTCTACTACAACGGAATCGGCGGAGTGCCGAAGGAGACTGGCCTCTACTTCAACACCGACGGCACCATCCATTTCTCGCCAAATCAGACCTTTCCGCTGACATCATCGACGGGCACCGCATTGACTGGCACCAGCGGCTCGGGAACCGGTGTGCAGGGTACGAGTACTTCCGCTACCGGCGTGGCTGGAACCAGCACCACAGGCAGCGGGATGCTGGGCTACACCTCCGGAAGTACGCTGAACACAGCAGGCGTGCTGGGCGGCGCGGGAGGTTCATCCGGCTTTGGCGGCATCGCCGGTGTCTGGGGAGATGCCTTCAGCCATGTTGGCGTCTTGGGCACCAGCTATCAATACTCCGGGGTGCAAGGTATCAGCTACGTCGGCCCGGGTATGCAGGGCCAGAGCACCACAAATGTAGGCGTGCAGGGAACCAGCGATACCGGTCCCGGAGTTACGGGAACAAGCAACGTGGGGGATGGCATACAGGGAATTACGCAGGGCATCAGTCTCTACACCGCCGGGGTAATGGGGTCAGCGGGAGCACGTACCAGCTTTGGCGGAATCGCGGGCGTCTGGGGAGACGCGGCGAGCCATGTTGGCGTCCTGGGCAGCAGCAACCAGTACGCCGGCGTTCAGGGGTTGAGCACGCAGGGCCAGGGTGTACAAGGGCAAAGCACTTCGAACTCCGGGGTTCAGGGAACGAGCACCTCTGGAACCGGCGTGGCCGGAACCAGCACCACCGCCAACGGTGTGCTCGGCTACACCGCCGGCGGGACAAGCAATACAGGCGGCGTGGTCGGTCAGGCTGGCGGAACCTCCGGCTTCGGCGGGATCGCCGGGGTCTGGGGCGATGCGTCTGCCTATGTAGGTGTCTTTGGAAGCAGCAATCAGTACGCCGGAGTCGATGGCATCAGTAACTACAGTCCTGGCGTTGTGGGATCGAGCACCTACGCGAGCGGCGTATACGGATCAAGTAACGACACCAACGCGAGCGACGACGTAGCAGGCGTGTATGGGTTTGCTTCCGGCGCGTTGCCGGCGGTAAAAGGAAGAAATTCGGGATCAGGTCCGGCCGCGATATTCAGCAGCTCGTCGCCCAACGTCGCAACCTTGACAGCGTATAACAACGCCAGCACAAACGGAACGGGGACTGCCGTGCTGGGAGTGGGCTCAGAGGGCGACATTGGAGTGGAAGGCGAAACGATCGGCGGGATCGCCGTTCTCGGTGCAGTCGGACTGACGGCACCGGGCAATCGGCTCTCTGGATACGCGGGAAACGTCGCGGTGTTTGGCGACGCGACCCTCCTCGACGGTGTCGCGGTCATCGGCAGCACCTCCGACAACAACGCGGCCTATTTTTCGAATAACTCTTCTTCCGACTCGACCATTTATGCAAGGAACTACGGATCCGGCAATACCGGTCAGGATGTCGCGCTCTTCGGCGCGCTGGAGGCAGCTACGCCGAACGGCACCTGCGGCTTTGGCGGCAACGGAGACCTGACCTGCACGGGGCAGGTGAAGACGCTCGCCACGACTGGCAGCGGCGCGCGCACCGTCGAGACCTACTCCATGCAATCCCCTGAGAACTGGATGGAAGACTTCGGTTCGGCAACCCTGCAGAATGGCCGCGCATTTGTGTCCATCGACGCCGCCTTCGCCGAGACGGTAAGCGGCGGCGCGGACTACCACGTCTTCCTGACTCCGCGCGGCGACTCGAAGGGCCTGTACGTGACCAACACAACGGCAACCGGCTTCGAGGTGCGTGAGTCTGGCGGCGGGACCTCCACGCTTGGCTTCGACTATCGCATCGTCGCCAAACGCCGCGGCTTCGAGAGCCAGCGCATGGTCGACGTGACCGACGCCATGAAGTCCGTGAAGGCCCGGAACGACCTTCAGGCAGCTCGCTTCAAGAGTGCTGCCAGGTCTGCACCATGATGCACCGGTCAGTGTCGTTCAGTTTTGAGCAGCGCATGATCGCAAACCAACATAACCAGCACAGCTTCACAAGGAGATTTCCAATGAGCACCTTCCAGCTTACGAATAAAGTCACTCTCGGGGAAACCAGCAATTACGGTCCCTGCCTAACTACGTTCAACGGAAGCCTGGCCCTTGCCTGGTTCGGAACGGACGGCCAATTCAACATTATTTCATCCACCGACGGGATCACCTGGGGCAATAAGAAGACCGTGGTTCTGAAGGCTGGTAAGAACGACAACGTCGGTCCACCCGCGCTGGGGTCGGGAGGAGGCCTCCCTTCTTTCTCGCAGCACATAGGCTGGCGAAACAGCAGTGATAATGCCTTGTGGCTCGGCTTGAACGATCCCGAAACGGTGGGCGGAGGCGTTGAATCCGGCGAATACACAGATCATGCTCCTGCCTTGTCTTCGAGCTTCATCGCGTGGACTGGATCGGGCAATCCACAACTGAACGTCGCAGTATGCGGGGGCGCAAACTTTTCAGGCCCGATCGTCAGCAAGGTTGTCTCGCCGGAATCGAGCGACAGCGGCCCTTGTCTGTGCGACTTCAACGGCGAAACGCTCATCGGCTGGCGCGGATCTGGCAACTATGTTCTGAACGTGGCCCAGGTATCAGGCGGCCATATTGTGAACAAGAAAATCTTGGGTGAGTCCTCCGACTACGGGCCGGCACTCGCTGGCGTGGGGAGCAATCTCTATATCGCCTGGAAAGGAAGCGGCAATCCGCAGCTTAACATCATGCACTCGCCAAATGGCTACGCGTCGTTCGGCGGAAAGACGGTATTTTCCGACTCAAGCGACTCGGCCCCGGCGCTGGCCTCGCACAACAATGCTCTTTTTCTTGCTTGGCGCGGTTCCGGCAACAACAACCTCAATGTCGCGCGAGTCACGGGTACGGGCCTTTGAAAGAAAGGCCCGTACATCGGGCATTCAGGCCGCGATGGCACGGAATGACCTCGCAGCGCGGTTCAACAAAACACGAGTGACGACTCAACGACCCCTCCAAATGTCCCGCGGGGTCTGCCGACAAGAAGAATTCATAACCTCAGGAGAGTAGCGCAATGAACATCCATAAGATCGATTGTTTCCCCTCTAAAGAAGCAGGCACCCTGCGCCGCATCGCTCTTCGTCGCCTTACTCTCCTGGCTTTAGTGTCCGTGCTTGGACTCCTGTGTGCCCGGCGTTCTCAGGCGCAAACCCAACCAGATTTCAACGTCAACAGCGTGGCGGATAAGGTCGACGCGACGCCCGGGGACGGCATCTGCTCGACCGGTTCCCTGCTCGCCGATGGCCACACACCGGAGTGTACGCTGCGCGCCGCCATCGACGAAGCAAACGCGCTTCAGTCCGCGAACCCTACCCGCAGCTTTGTCGTCACCGTCATGGCCGGCACCTACTCTCTATCCACGGAAGAGACGTGTAACTACACAAACGCTGGTTCGCCATACCACTTTGCCGTCACCAGCTCAACTCTATGCATATCGAGCAATCTCACCCTGAACGGTGCGGGACAGGGGACGACGATTGTCGACCACGGACTTACCGACCGGGACTTCTTCACAAGCTATGGCTATAACATCGCCATCAACAACATGACCATCCAGAATGGCGGCCAGTATGGCGGCTCGTACAACGGCGCCGGCGGCGGGATCGATAACCAGGGCAGCCTCACCCTGTCGAACGATCTGATACAGAACAACCATTCGGATGTAGGCGGGGCCGGAGTCGACAATAACTCAGTGCTGACTGTCGAGGGGTGCACGTTCATTGGGAACTCCGGTCCCGCGATCTCCGCGGAGCTTGCCACGACCTCTATCAACACCTCGTACTTCACGCAGAACAGCGCAGGTGGCGGAGCAGCCGTATCTATCTTCGCCGGCAGCGCACAGATCAGTAACAGCACCGCCTCCGGCAATACGGTAGGATCAGGCGGCATCATCGTGTTTTTCAGCTCGACGGCGACGATCACCAACTCGACGATCAGTAACAACAGCATCGGGAACTCCGGAGCGGTCTCCTTCTCAAACAGCACTGGAACTCTGAACGGTGTCACTATCTCCGGAAACACTGCAGGCAATAGCATAGGCGGCCTCATCGGCGGCAACATCACCATGTCCAACACGATCCTTGCCGGAAACTCCGGGTACGATTGCGCGGTAGACGCGCTGACAGACGCCGGTCATAACCTCATTCAGGCTCCATATCCCGGAGATTGCAAGATCACCAACTCCACGCTGCTCGGCGTGGATGCCAAGCTCGGCACCCTTGCGCTCAACGGTGGCTTGGTTCCAACTCAGCAACCGCTCTCCGGCAGCCCGGCGATCGGAGCAGGTTCTCCCGCGATACCGGGCAATAACGCAGCGGGGGGATGCACGGCGCTTGATGAGCGCGGAGTGGTCCGCGGGCGTGGAGGCAACTGCACCATTGGCGCTGTAGAGCCGGCGGGCACTTTCAACATCAGCAACATCAACCTCTTACCCGCCGCGGGCGCGCAGGGCGGTACAGCCCTGGTGAACGTCTACGGGAGCCCATTCGTGCCCGGAAGCACGATAGCGCTGCGCCAGAGCGGTCAGCCGAACCTCCCCGTGCTTCAGTCGACGATGTCGCCCGACGACACCTCCATCACGGCGCAGTTGGATCTGAGCACGGCTGCTCTTGGCAGCTACGATCTCGTGGTCACTAATCCTGCCGGCGCTTCCACCGTTCTGACCGGCGCCTACACGGTGCAGAAGGCGGCCGAGCCGGACCTTTACTCCTATATCTATGGGCCTCCGGTCGATCATCAAGGGCGACCTGCCTTCTACACCCTGGTCTACGGCAACAAAGGCAATGCCGACGCTTACCTGGTTCCGATGTCGATCCAGCTGCCGGGCGGTTTCGCCGGATTGATATCGAGCCAGGTGCTCAATCCTCCCGCGACTGCTGGCCAGGTCATCAATGATTGGACCTACGTCCCTCTTCAAGTGCTTCCATACTCCACGACCGGCTTCAGCAATGTGCCCCTGATCATCCCGGTTCTGCCTGCGGGATATTCAGGAGCGATCCAGTTTTCTGTTCAGGCACCCGCCGGAACAGGTGAGGGCACCGAGTATACGATCGACGGCGGCCTCGGGAATCCCTATTCGACAGCTTCAAACGGAACGCTGGATCCGACGACGCTGGCCGAGTTCGTCGCCGGTGCCCAGAGCTACGCGCAGGACAACCTCGGCGTCACCCTCACGTCCACCCAACTGGCCCAGATGAGCACCTACGCTTCAACGCAGTTGGCGCAGATAGTTGCCGAAGGCGGCCAATTCCTGCTGCAATCGTCTCTCGGCAGCCCTGTTGTGTTCAGCAACTCACAACTCATCCTGGATATCGCGACGTATGGGGCAAGCCTTGCTGCTCCCGCATCGGTTGCCGCCAGCTTCTCTCAAAAAGAGCCTCTGGGAGCTCTCAACATTCATCCGTATGGCGAGGCGACGCCACCCCCGCCGGATAACATATGCGTTCCCGGTGCGATTCTGGCTCCGGGGACAAGCTGCGTTGTGAACGATGAACCGGTTCCCACTCCCGATGGCGGCGGCCCGCCCCCCAAACCTTATACGCCGACTGAGTGTCGGAGCCTTCCGGGTTATGGCGTGTTCGAAGGGCCAGATGGGTATGAATGCGTTGAGAATCCTCGCAAGACCGGCTGCACCCCCATCCCGATAAGCGTCGGTGTGCGATGCCACGAATCTACGATAGGAAGCGTCGATCCCAATGAGAAAGACGGGCCACTGGGAATTGGCATGGCGCACTTTACGCTCGCCGACGATCCTTTCGGCTACCAGGTGGAGTTTGAAAATACACCCACAGCAACTGCTCCGGCGCAGACTGTGTTGGTGACCGATCCTCTGGATAAGTCGCAGTATGACCTTTCGACGTTCCAGCTTGGGCCTATCTCCTTCGGCCCCTATGTTGTAGTCCCGCCGCCGGGCTTGACCAGCTACTCAAAGGCCCTTGACTTGCGGCCGTCTGAAAACGTCATTGTGTCTATCAATGCCAATCTCGATAAAAGCACTGGCGTTGCCACCTGGAACTTTACATCGCTCGATCCCGCGACGATGCAGCTAGTGACAGATCCGACGGCGGGCTTCCTTCCTCCCGACGCGAATCCGCCAGCGGGAATTGGCAGAGTCGCGTTTACCGTGCAGCCGCTTCCTTCTGTCGCCAGCGGGACCGCAATTTGTAACACTGCAACCATCGTCTTCGACGTAAATTCGCCGATTGCCACAGCCCCTTATTGCAACAGCAAGGATACGATAGCTCCCGTGAGTTCGGTCGCACCGCTTGCGGCGGCGCAAAGCCAGCCATCCTTCACCGTCTCGTGGTCAGGGACTGACACGGGTGTCGGCATACTCGCCTACTCCATCTACGTTTCGGCGGATGGCGGACCGTTCACTGTCTGGCAGACCCAGACGACGAGTACCAGCGCTTCCTATACCGGTGCTCCAGGCCATACCTATGGTTTCTACTCGATTGCAATCGATCAGCTGGGTAACACTGAAGGGCCGAAGACGAAGGCTGAGGCAACCACAACAGTAAGCGGCGGCGGCCAGACAATCAGCTTTCCGTCTCTGCCGGGAGAGATATACGGCGCTGCGCCGGTGAGCCTCACCGCGACAGCCAGTTCCGGTCTGCCGGTCAGCTATACCGTGACCGGACCGGCGAAGCTCTCCGGCGCGTCGTTGACCATCACCGGCGCGGGCGCCGTAACCGTGACTGCATCGCAGCCGGGCAACGCCAGCTTTGCCGCGGCTGCCCCGGTCGTCGAAAGCTTCGCCGTTGCAAAAGCACCGTTGACCGTGACCGCCAACAGCGTCTCGCGGGCCTTCGGCGCGGCGAATCCGGCATTCAGCTATGAGGTATCCGGATTCGTCGATGGCGACACCGCCGCAGTGGTCTCGGGGTCGGCGACCCTGACGACAACGGCGACCGCGGCATCGGCCCCGGGCACCTACAAGATCACCTTCGCGACCGAGGGCCTGACCGCAGCCAACTACAACTTCACCTATGTGGCGGGAACGCTGACTGTCGCGCCAGGCACGCTTGTGATTGCGCCATCCTCGGGCAACTTCGGCAGTGTCGCGGTGGGGACGACAAGTCCGGCGATCTCGTTTACCGTCACGAACGGTACTGCTTCCACAATGGGCTACCTGGGGTTCACGAACCTGGGAGAGTTCTATCTTCAGCCCGGGACCTGCCACCTGGTGAATGGCGAGCCGATGCTGAATCCGGGCCAAAGCTGCGTCTTCACCGCGGTCTTCAAACCGACGAAGGTGGGCCCTGTCAGCGGGAATCTATCGATTCAGACGTCGTCGGGAACCTTCAACGTGCCGATGACGGGAACGGGGTCGGCGCTCGTGATCTCTCCGGCCTCTGGCAACTTCGGCAGCATCGCTGTGGGCAAGTCCAGCCCCGCGATCTCGTTCACGGTCACG
>Ga0116226_10005131_pt1 | contig 11668 bp, 8 predicted proteins | sample S1TSphfallax_FD_89692 | JGI IMG/M metagenome (GOLD analysis project Ga0116226, IMG submission 89692) | Host-associated microbial communities from peat moss isolated from Minnesota, USA - S1T2_Fa - Sphagnum fallax MG | ecosystem: Host-associated > Plants > Peat moss > Unclassified | place: USA... | reverse complement strand
GACAGGTGGCGGGGCAGATCCACGAGAAAGGTCGAACCCTGGCCCACTTTGCTTTCGACCGCGATGGTGCCGCGGTGGAGATCCACCAGCCTCTTGGTCAGGGCGAGGCCCAATCCGGAACCCTCATAGGGGCGCGACGTGCCGGACTTCAGCTGCTGGAAACTGACGAACAGCCGGGGGAAATCCTCGGCCCGGATCCCGATCCCCGAGTCGTTCACCGCGATGCGCAGGCCGCTGTCCCCGAGCGCGTGGACCGCGAGGGTTACCCGGCCGCCGGCCTCGGTGAATTTGATGGCGTTGGAGAGCAGATTATACAGGACCTGCCGGATGCGCAGGGGATCCCAGGTCACCTCGTCGTCGTCGAGCTCCACGGTGGCCGCAAACGAGAGTCGTTTGTCGTGAACCTGCGGCGCCACTCCGCTCCCGACCTCCGCGACCAGCGCGCGCAGGGAGAAGCGTTCCGGCGCCAACTCGATCTTGCCCGCTTCGATCTTCCCGAGATCGAGCAGGTCGTTGATGAGACGGAGGAGATGCCGGCCGCTCGTCAGGATGTCGCCCAGGAACTCCCGCTGTTTGGAGTTGAGCGGGCCAGGCTTTTCCCCCGCCAGGAAGGAGGAGAAGCCGATGATCCCATTGAGGGGGGTTCTCAACTCGTGGGACATATTGGCGAGAAATTCGCTTTTCAGCCGGTTGGCATCCTGCGCGCGTTCGGTCTCGATCGCGAGCGCGCGGGCGTTGTTCCCGAGCGCCTCGAGCAGCAGGTTCCTTTCGCGCAAGGCGAATGCCGGCAGCAGTCCGACCAGCGACGCGACCGCGAGGAACATCTGCATCATCGGCGCGAAGGAGCCCGAGGCCACCTGCTCGGGCGACAGTCCCTTCAAATAATGGGAGGTGAGGTAGGCGAACGTCAGGCCGATCAGCAAATTCACCGCCGCGGCCCCGCGCAGGCCAAAGCGCAAACCGGCCCACAGGGTGAACAGGAGGAGGGAGGAGCGGTAAGGGCTGAGGACCCCGTCGCCCCGGACCAACACCTCCCAAGCGAGCGCGATGAGTCCCACCACCGACACCGCGATTTCCAGCATTTTGCGGGAGGAAAGGCGGACCAGAATGCCCTCGCATCCCTCCGCCGACCAAATCAGCGCAAAGGGCGCCACCAGCATCACCGCCATCGAGTTGCCGATCCACCAATTCAGCCAGAGGTGCACGTACGAACTCCCGTAGCCATACAACGCGAGGGACCAGGCGCCCAGGGTGGCGCTCAGGGCCGTCCCCAAACCGGCCGAACAGCCGACGAAACCGAGGAAATCCCGGACCGAGGAGAGTTGGCGGAGCGGGCCGATCACCCGGCGAAACACGAGCACCCCGCCCGCGGTTCCAACCGCATTGGCCACCGTGAATCCGGCGCTCATCCAGACTGGCGTGCCCGTCTGCACGTCCATCCCCACATTCACCGCGCTGATCGCCAGGATTACGGCGAACCAGTCGGCCGGCCGGACCAGGAGCAGACAAGCGGTGTAGGCCCCCGCGGGCAGCCAGAAGCTGATGTAGGTCGTCTCGTGGGGCGAGAGAAGCCGACTGACCAGAATGCAGAGCAGGTAGGTGAGACCGGACCACAGGCCCTTTTCCCATCGCGAAGTGATGATTCGGGTCACGGCGGAAGCGGCGTCATGCCTGAATCGGGCAAAATCGGACGCAAACCAAAAAGTTGGAGCGAAATCCCGCTCCGCTGCGCCACGCCTGCCCTCCAATGGTGAAAATTCATCACTTTTTCCCGTTGGCCGCCCGCCCGCTGCGCGTTTGACTATCCCCTCCCCGCCCCCCTCCACCCATTCTGCGCCCCCATCGGCCCTGTTTATGAAGTTCTTCCCGTTGCCCGCCCTCCTCTGCACCGTCGCCTCCCTGGGCGTCGCGAGTTCAGCCTTCGCCGCCGAGCCCCCGAACGCGGGCCTCAGCATCTGGACTCAGAATGTCACCGCCTTTCGCAAGGAGCATGGCTCGGTCGGCGGCTACACCAAGAAATGGGATCTGAGCGATCTGCCGAACTACGTCCCGCAGCAACAGGTGAAAGGCGTGCTGCGGATCTGGGGCAACAATTACATCAAGGACGGTCCGCTCGGGGGTTACTGGCAGGAGGCGTTCAAGCGGTTTCAGCCGGGCATCACGATCGAGTATGATCTGCCCACCTCCGGAATCGCGATTCCCGCCCTGGCGTGCGGGGATGCGGATATCGGGATGAGCCGCGTGGCGACCCTGATGGACCTGCTGACGTTCGAGCAGGTGTTTCACCACCCCATCACGCAGATCGCCGCCGTCACCGGTTCCTATAATGTCTACGGCTGGCTGCCCGCATTCATCATCGTGGTAAACGCGGATAACCCGCTGACGCAGATCAGCTTGAAGCAGATTGACGACGCGTTCGGCGGCGCGCGGCTCGGCGGCTATGTCGGGAGCGTCTGGCACACGGAGTATCCCTTTACCCGCGGCGCGAACGAGAACATCCGGACCTGGGGGCAGCTCGGCCTCACCGGGGAATGGGCGGACAAGCCGATCCATGTGGGCGGACAGAGCATGCGCGGCAATCAGACGACGAACTTCTCCAGTGTCGTCCTGCACGGCAGCGACCAGTTCACGGAGGGCTACCAGAGCTACGCGAACTACATCGGCCCCGATCACAAGATCGTGAGCTGGAGCGTCCAGGCGCAGCACGTGATCGCCCACGACAAATACGCGCTGTTCTGGGGCTCTCCGCAGACGCTGGGACCGGGCGTCAAGGAGCTGGCGATAGTCGGGGCCAACGGAGGTCCGGCGGTCCCGCGCACGCTCGAAACAGTCCGCGACCACTCCTACCCGCTCACCGAGGAATGCTATTTCTATATCAATCGCAACCCGGGCCAGCCCGTCGACCCGAAGGTCGCGGAGTTCATCCGGTTTGCCCTCAGCCAGCAGGGTCAGGAATGCGTGGAGCACGAGGGGCGCTATCTGCCGCTGACGGGTGCGATCGTCCGGGAGCAGCTGAAGAAGATCGAGTGAGGCAGGCGCTCCGGACTCGATCGCAAAGATTCTGAAACTCCCTTGGGGGCGGGGGATCAGTCGGCAGGAACCCACCTCCTGAATGAATCCTCGCTCCGTCGCCTCCTTGCCCGCGCGTCTTGCGCGCACCGCAACCGTCCTCCGTCCGTCCCGTCTCGCCCTCGCCGCCTGGATCGGAAGCTCCGCCGCTCTGGCCCTGGCGGCTTTGCCCCCCTCGCCCGCTCCGGACGACGGCAAGGCCTTGTCCCCCGCCGCGCCGACGGTCGCTTCGCCCGCGTCGCCCGGTCCCGCTGCGGGGGGCGCGATCGCACCGCAGCCAGGACATCGCCGGCCGCGCCCCGACGAACTTAACCCGCGCGACCAGGCGGAGCTGGATCGCATGGTGGCGGTCGCCGGACTCTCGGACCTGCAAAAAGGTCAGATCAAGGAACTGATGCTTCTCGCCCACCCGCCCCTCGATCGGCCCGGTCGCCGGCGCGATCAGCCGATGGCGGGTGGACCGGCCGGAGCGGGGCCGAACCCCCGCGACGAGGGACGTCCGCAACCTGGTGCGACGGCGGACGCACGCCCCGGCCCCGCCTGGGAGCGGGGCGGACCTGACGGAGGGGAGGACCGCCGGCCTCATCCCCGCGAGGAACGAAGGATGGCGATGAGTCGCCGCGAATTCCACCGCGCCCTGAAGGCGGTGTTCACCCCCGAGCAATGGGCGAAGTTCGTGGCGGCGCGCGCCGCCGCCGGGACGGCCCGGACCGCCGACAAAGCCGGCCCCGCGGCTTGAATCCGCCCCGGGGCTGCGCCAAGACTCCCTTGACGGCCCTGGCCGCCGACGCCCATGCGTGGCTGCGCCACCCCGGCCAACGCCATCCTTCCCATCGATTCCGCCCATCCCCAGGAACGCGACCTCGACGCATCGGCGCTGACTGCGACCGTTGCCCGAGCGCAGTCCGGTGACGAGAAAGCCATGGCCACCCTCATCGAGCTGTACCAGTCCCGGGTCGCCGGCTACGTCTTCCGTCTGCTGGGCGAGGCGGGAGCCGTCGACGACCTCTGCCAGACGATCTTCCTGCGGGTGTGCGGGTCGCTGCGGGACCTGCGGGCCGCGGCGCGTTTCGAACCCTGGCTCTTCCGCATCGCCCGGAACACATGCTACCAGCACCGGCGGAACGAGCGTTTCCGCCGGCTGCTCACGCCGCTCGCATCGATCCACGAAGGGGTCCCGACGGCCGAAATCCCGCCCCTGACCGGCGAACTGGCCGCCGTGCAGGAGGCCCTGCAGCGACTCTCCCGTCGGGATCGGGAACTGCTGGCCTTGTGCAGTCAGGAATATTCCTATGAACGGATGCGCGATATCACCGGGCTGACCCTCGCCGCCCTCAAAACCCGGATCTTCCGCGCCCGCCAGGCCCTGCGCCGGTTGCTCAATCGTGAATGACCCCGACGAGACCTTGAAAGCGCTCGATGCGTGGGCGGCGGCCCGGCTGCGGCCCGGCCTGCCCGCGCGCGTGCTGGCCCTCCGGCGCTCTGCGCGCGCCCAGCCCTCGTGGGGCCTTCCCGCGATTGTGGCCGCCTTCGTCTGCGGCGCCGCGGGGCTGCTCTTTTGGGTGTCCGAGCGCTCGGAAGCGGCGGCTTCCGACTCGATCGCCCAGTGGGGCGAGCTCGTGCAAACGGCCCGCGAGCTCTCGCCGTGACCGCCTCCACCCACCCCCGATTGCAAGCCCGGCTGCTCCAGTTCCTGGCGCTCGCCCTCGCCTTCCTGGCCGGCGGATTGACGGAGATCTGGCTCGGGCGGAGACATCCCCCCCCGCCGCCGGCCCTGCGCAGCTTCGATGAATTCCGGCGGCCGCGGCCGCGAGACGGACGGCGGCCGCCCCGGGCGGAACTGACGCCGGAACGGATGGCCGAGCTGAACCGCCGACTCGAGCGCATGAAGCCCGAAATGGAGGTATTCCGGAAGCGGTTCGATCGGATCGAGGACGATTTCCAGGCGGGATTACGGGCGATCCTGCGGCCGGCCCAGCTGCGCCGGGAGGCGGAGCTCGACGCGGGCGAGCCCGACGCCGAAGGATATCCGGACCGTCCCCCACCCCGCCGCGATGAGCGCGGCTCGCCCGGTCAGCCGGCCGAGATCCTGCGGATCGTCGCGTTCCGGCCTCGCCTCGCCCGCCTGAGCCAGCTCCTGCAGTTGGACGAAGCCCAGCGCAAGCAGCTGCGCGTCCTCCTGGAGGAGCGACGGGCCCGGTTCATCGCGCTGGTCGACGAACTGCCGCCACCGAGCCTCGAACTGGAACCGACGCTGGAGGGCAACCCGCCGCCGGGAAGAGAATGAGCCGGGCGCCGGGTTAGCCCGAATATTTCACGAAGCTTGGGCGATCTTCTTCCCTCCTTCATGAAATATCCAGGTTAGCCCGACTTCCCTTTGCGGCGCGCCTCGCTGGCGGCGACCCAGGCATCGGCCTGACGGACTCCGTGGGCCAGATCGGCCGCGATCTGACCGGCGTCCCCGGCGCTCGCCCCTGCGCTCATCAGCTCGTAGGCGGCTTCCGTCTTCCGATTCCGGCTCCGGGCGGCTGGATCGTCGCTGTCGTCGCCAGGCAGCTCCACGCCCAGCTCCTTCAGCATCATCTGGAGCGCGGCAGCCAGGGGAAGGGCGAAGAGCGCGCCCATCACGCCGAACAGGATGCCGCCGGCGATGAGCGCGAGCGTCACGGTCACGGGCGAAAGCCTCAAGGCGTGGCCGTAGACGGTGGGAGCCAGGACCTTGATCTCAAACAACTGATAGGCGACCATCCCCCCGAGGACCACGACCGCCGTTTTCGGGCCCTGGCCCAGCGCGGTGAGAAAGGCGGGGCCGGCGGCCAGCAGCCCGCCCACCGTCGGGATGACGTCGAGCAGGGCCGCGAGCAGCGAAAGCGCGACCGCGTTGCGGACTCCGCATACGAGCAGGAACACGCCGGTGAACGTCCCGAAGGCCAGGGACGTGATGATCTGTCCCCGCACGTAGCCGCCCACGATCGTCCGGAGGTTGTGGATGATGCGCGCGAGACGCATGTGGTGGGTCCGCCGGACCAGGGCGTAGAGCGTGCCCTGGGTGCGTTTGCCGTCGGCCAGGAAATAAAGGGAAAGGAAAAACGCCGTCAGCACGTAGCCGACGGCCGCGACCGCGCCCGAGGAATGACCGATCAGGAACGTCTTCAGCCGACCCTCGCCCTGCTCCAACCGAAGATTCGCCACGGCTTGGCCGATGGGCACCGTGAACCGATGGCGGCTGAATTCGGCGATCAACCGCTCGCGCTGGCCGGGCAGGTCGCGAACGATCTTCGCATATTCATCGATCAGGGGAGGCACCATCAGGAATGTCACGAGGGCGCCCCCCACGATGAGCGCCGCAATGACCACCAAGAGCGCGGTCCGCCGCTTGAAGCCGCGCGCCTCCAGCCCCACCACCAAGGGATGGAGCGCACCCGCCAGCAGGAGCGCCACGCCGACGAGCACGCCGACGGCCCAAAGTCGGTAAACGAGCCAGACGGCCGCCGCCGCCGCCAGGATCCATCCCAGGGTGCGCGGAACGGAGACGGGAGAGGGAGCGGCGACCGCGGAAGGGGGCGACGCGGGGTCGGTGGGGGCGGCGGCGGGGGCGGGGTGGACGGGCGCGGGGGCAGGGGGGGCGGGCGCGACGGGAGGGGACGCGGCGGCGGTCCCTGCCGCCGATGATACGGCTGCCTCGGTCCGAGCCGCGGCGCCCGTCGTCAGCAGGCGCAGCGCCAACAGGCTGCGCACCCGCAGCAGGACTTCGCCCAACTCGAACGGTTTGCTGAGGAAGTCCTGGGCGCCCGCGCGCAGGGCGCGGGCGCGCAGCTCCCCCTGGGCGGTCAGCACCAGCACGGGCAGGTCGCGGTCGCCCTCGATCTCCCTCAGCCCGGCCATTACCAGAAAGCCGTCCATCCCGGGCATCTGCAGGTCGAGCAGAATCAGGTCGTAGCGATGGGCCCGGTGCAGCGCGCACACCTCCCGCGGATCGAGGGTCGAGGCGATCGACTCGTAGCCGGCGCCGCGCAGCATCTGCTCGAGCAGGGCCACGTTGACCTCGTGGTTGTCGACAATGAGGAGCCTGGCCTGCCGAAGGACCGCGGGATGGACCATGGAGGGAAAGCAGCGAGCCCGGTTTGGCGCGGCCGGCTTTAGCGCCGCGCCTTCGCCCGGCTGTCGGCCTCCGCCAGCGCCACATCCAGCGCATCCATGAATTCGGGGACCTTGATCGGTTTCGTCAAATAGAGGAAGAATCCGGCCTCGAGGCCGCGCTGAATATCGCGCGGCATCGCGTTCGCGCTGAGGGCCACAATCGGGATATGCTGCGTCGCCGGATCCTCCCGCAGGATCTTCATCGCTTCGATCCCGCTGATGCCCGGCAGATTGATGTCCATCAGGATCACCTCGGGCAGGGACGTCCGGGCGAGATTGACGCCCAGGGTGCCGTTGATCGCGGTCGAGAGCCGGATGTCCGAACGGCGGGCGATCAGTTGCTCGACCAGCGCAAGATTGGCCGGATTGTCCTCGACGTAGAGGAGGGTGCGCAGCGGCGCGCCGTCCGCGGCGAGGGCCGGCGCGGGCGCGGAGGGCGGCAGTTCGGCCGGCGGCAGCGTCGGCGCCGTCGTCGCACGCAATTCGATCCAGAAAGTGCTGCCAACGCCCACCGTGCTCTCCACCCCGATCACGCCGCGCATCAGTTCCACCACGCGCTTGCTCATGACCAGGCCGATCCCGGTGCCCTCCTCCGTGCTGTTCTCCTGCCCGAGCCGGTTGAACGGCTGAAAGAGCTGGCGCAGCTGCTCCGGGCTCAGGCCCGCTCCCGTATCGCGGATGCTGATGCGGATGGCCCCTCCGGCGGTCGCGCTGCACGTGACCTCGACCGTGCCCCGCTCGCGGTTGTACTTGATCGCGTTGGCCAGGAGGTTGATCAGCACCTGCTTGACCCGGGTGCGGTCGGCCTGGACGAAATAGGGGATGTCCAGCTGCGGGAAGGTCATCCGCAGGCCGCGCTGGCACGCCTGGGGTTCCATCATCGCGCGGCATTCGGCGACGACCTCGGCGAGCGACACCGGCTCCGGCGAGAGCGACATCTTCCCCGATTCGACGACCGCGAGATCGAGCACCTCGTTGATGAGTTTCAGGAGATGCCAGCCGGCCTGGAGAATCCGGTCGATGTTCTGCCGCTGGGGGGCCGGGGGGGGCGGGGTGCTCGACTCGAGGAGCTGCGCGAAGCCGAGGATCGCGTTGAGGGGGCTGCGGAGCTCGTGGCTCATGCTCGAGAGGAATTCGGATTTCGCCAGATTGGCCTTCTCCGCGGCGGACTTGGCCCCCTCGAGTTCCCCATTGGTCTCCTGCAGCGCCTGCTCGAAGCGCTTGCGTTCGGTCACGTCGCGCGCGGCGGCGAACACGCCCTGCAGCTTGCGGTCCCGGTCGTAGAACGTCGTGGCGTTGTACGACACCACCGTCTGCTTGCCGTCGCGCGCGCTCGCGGTGAGTTCGTAGTCGGTCACCTTCTTCTCCGCCAGCACCCGCTTGATGCCGGCCTCGGCCCGCTCCGGATCGGTGAAATAATTCTTGAAGGGCGCGCCGATCAGCTCGTCGCGGGTGCAGCCGGTCAGCGCCTCCATCTGCTTGTTGACGTCCGTGATGATGCCGGAGGGATCGGTCGTCATCAGCGCGTCGATGTTCGATTCGATCAGGGAGCGGGTGTAAAACTGCTGGTCCCGGAGGCGCTGATCGAGCTTCTGCTGCTCCGCCTCGACCTGCTTGCGCGCCGTGTTGTCCGTGCCGATCAGCAGGTAGCCGATGATCGCGCCCTGGGCATCCCTCAGCGCGGTTACCGACACGATCGCGGGAAACCGGCTGCCGTCCTGGCGGATGTACGTCAGCTCATAGATATCCTCGATGCCGCGGGAGGCCTTGAAGACGAGCGCCTCGAAGCCCGGGGCGATCGCGCGGCCCAGCTCCAGACTCAGGGCCTTGGCGCGCGCGATCACTTCCTGCGGGTCGGAGATGTCTGCCGGCGTGAGCTTCTTGAGGACATCGGCCGCCCGGTAGCCGAGCATGGCCTCGGCACCGACGTTGAAGATCTGGATGACACCATGCTCGTCGGTCGCGATGCTGGAGAAGTTGGCGCTGTTGAGGATCGCGTTCTGCAACGCGCCCGTCTTCAGGATCGCCTCCTGGCGGCGCTCCTCGGTGATGACCGCGCTGACATCGGCGTGGGGTGGGGACGGAACAGACGCCGAGGGGAGCGCATCCCCCACGTCGGGTCCGGGCGTCTGATCTAGCACAGAGGGAATTGCGGGCATGGTCCACCTCGCGACCGGGGCGGAAGCGGCACCAAGCATGCACCCAAAGCGATCGAGCGGCCTATGGGTTATAACCCGAACCTGTCGCGCAAAGCGAGTCCGATCCTGGCCCGGCCACCGGAACGCGAAATTGCCCGGCGCGGCTCGATTTATCCTCGCTGGCTGCGGCCGATCTTGCCACGTATCGCAGCATGGCCGGCGCCGTCTTTCTGAGCTACGCCTCGCAGGATGCGGACGCCGCCCGAGAGGTCTGCGAGGCCCTGAGGTCGGCGGGCGTCGAAGCTTGGTTCGACCAGAGCGAACTCCGCGGAGGCGACGCCTGGGATCAGAGCATCCGGCGCCAGATCAAGGCGTGCGCCCTATTCGTCCCGATCGTCTCGGCCAACACCCAAGCCCGGCGCGAGGGCTACTTCCGCCTCGAATGGAAACTGGCCGAGGACCGGAGCCATCTGATGGCGCAGGGCACGCCCTTCATCCTCCCGATCTGTGTCGACGACACCAAGGACTGGGAGGCCCTCGTGCCCGACTCGTTCACGGCCGTGCAATGGACCCGGCTGCCGGGGGGGCGGGGGGCCGAGGCGTTCGCCGTCCGGGTGCAGCAGATTCTTCGCGGCGAGGGCGGCCCGGCTGCCGCCGGCCGCCCCCAGCCCGCGACGAACGCATCCCCGACCGGGGAGGCGGGGCGGAAGCGGCGACGCATCCGCTGGTGGATGGTGGCTGCGATGATCCTCGGCGCGATCGTGCTGGAACGCCGGCTCCGGCCCCAGCGCAGTCCCCAGGAGGCGGCTCGGGCGGTCTCGCTGGCCGAATCCATCGCGAGCGCGGTTGACCGGTCGGAGGACCAGCGGACCGCAGCCGCCGCCGACGCGTCCGCAGGCCGCCAGCTGGTCGCGCGGGCTCGGGCAATGAGCCTGGACAAATACAACTCCACGGCCGACGACTTCGCCGCCGCCGAGAGCCTGCTGAAACAAGCCCTGGCGTTGGATCCGAACGACGCCGAAGCCTGGGCGGCGTCGTCGCAGCTCAACACGGCTTTCAACCGGCGCGGCTTCGACTTTTCGCCCGCCCGGGCCGAGGCGGCCCGGAGCCAGGCGGAGCGGGCGCTCAAGCTGGCACCCGATTCCGTGGAAGCGCTCTACGCGTTCGCCCGCTGGCAGCGCGATCCAGCCGTGGCGGAAAAGACCTACCGCGAAGTCCTGCGGCGGGCGCCGAATCACGCCGGCGCCCTCGGCAGCATGGGCTCGATCGGCGATTATACCGACCGGCTTCAGGAAGCCCTGGCCTTTGACGAACGGCTCGCGCTCCAGCCCGACAATCTGCCCTTGGCGCGCTACGAAGAGTTTCTGGCGTATTTTCACCGGTCCTATTTTTCCGAGGCGGAGCGTTGCGTCCGCGCCTCCATCGCGGCGATGCCTTCGGTCAATTCCGTGGCGGGACTCGGCATTCTCCTGCTGACGAGCCGCGGCGACCCGCCGGCGGCGCTGGCGACCCTCGCCGCCATCCCGGCGGCCGAGCGCGGCGACCACCGGGCGGTCTGGGTGACGGCCTATGCCCATCTGCTGGCGCGCCAGCCGAAGGAAGCGCTGAAGGACCTCGACTGGCTTTCGGACGATTACATCCAGGACAACTGGTATGCCGGTCCCAAGGCCTACTGGGTCGGACGCGCCCAGACCCAGGCCGGGCGACCGGAGGCTGCGCGCATCGCTTTCGAAACCGGACTGGCCGTGGTCGACGAGAGGCTCAAGGCGGAGCGCGGCTCGGTGCGCCTCCATTCGGCGCGGGGGGAACTGCTCGCCTGGCTCGGGCGCACCGAGGAAGCCGCGCACGAGGCCCGCACCACGGCGGAGCTCACCCCGGAGGACGAAGAATTCTACTGGTTCGGCTCAGTGGTCAGAACCTATGCCGTCCTGGGAAGGGCCGACGAGGCGTTTCGCCTGCTGCAGCGCATGCAGCCGCCTCCCGGCACCGACGTGGGGTGGCCGCTCACTCCGGCCCTGCTGCGCCTCGACCCGCTGTGGGACAAGTTGCGCGGCGATGCGCGTTTTCGGGCGCTGCTGGCCGATCGGCCCCCGGTCGCAGCTCCCGAGGCCAAAAAATGACCGGCAAGGGTGCTGACCGAGACCCTTTATGCCCGGCGGATGGGGCGAGATTAAACCGAGCTTCGTGAAATATTCGGGCTAACCCGGATATTTCATGAAGGAGGGAAGAAGATCGCTCAAGGCGCTGGAGCAGAAAGGGTCGAACGCGACCGACGGTGGCCTGAAAAATGAGGGCCATCGAGGGAGCGTGAGACCCTTTAT
>Ga0116226_10005130_pt1 | contig 11668 bp, 10 predicted proteins | sample S1TSphfallax_FD_89692 | JGI IMG/M metagenome (GOLD analysis project Ga0116226, IMG submission 89692) | Host-associated microbial communities from peat moss isolated from Minnesota, USA - S1T2_Fa - Sphagnum fallax MG | ecosystem: Host-associated > Plants > Peat moss > Unclassified | place: USA... | reverse complement strand
TCGAGCTCAAGCTTAGGTCCAATTTTAGGTCCTTGGCGGGGGGGGGGCTCATGTGTTGAACTACTCTCAATGTCGAAAGTAGTTCGACGAGGGGAACAACGGACCTAACTTCAAGTTCGAGTCCTTTTTTTGGTTTTTTCTGTGTGATTCTTGTGCCAATCTACTTTCGGCATAAAAAGCAATTCAATGGGGGGTGGGGTGGAAGCAATGAACTCGAGCTCAAGCTCAAGTCCAAAATCAGACCCAAGTTTCAGCTCCAATTTTTTTTTTTTCTTTTATGTGATGTTTAAACCGAACTATTCTTGCCGTCAAAAGTAGCTCAATAGGGCACATAGAACCCAAGCTCAAGCTCGAGTCCATAAAAAACATTCAAGCATGAGCTCAGGTTTGTCCTTTTTTTTACAAGAAATGTTAAACTACTCTCAACAATGAAAGTAACTCTGCTGGGCTTGAAGAACCCAAGCTCACGTTCAAGGTTTTTTTTGGGACCTTAAAGTGAGTTCAAGTTCTTGGTTTGTTTTTATTTGTAGGAAATTCAAGCTATTCTCAACTTCAAAAATAACTTGGTTGGGATTTTGGAACCCAAGCTTGAGCTCGAGTTTTTTTTTTTTCATTTTTTACAAACATTTCATGACTACTACTTTGAATGTCGAAAGTAGCTAGGGCTTGGGTCTCTCTTTAAGTTCATTACCAGGTTTTCCTTTTGTTTTCTTGTTTTATTTATTTTCGTAAATGTTTTTTGCAAATGGTTTTGTAGTTGATTTCATAGCTCTCTTTATGTTTTGCAGGAACAAATGAGGGAGGGATTCATAATGCCCCCAACAAGTGAAACCATGGAGGTCACTATTGAACCATCCTTGATTTATTTTGGAAATGTCAATTTGTTTGTCAATTATTGATTTATCCTTTCATTCAAGGGTTATAGGTTTCAAAGGCAACCTAACCCATGGATAACCTTTCCTTTGACAAGATTATCTAAGTTTTTCAAGAGCAAAAAATCAATTTGATTGTGATCCTTGACATGCACAAAATGTTGTTGAAAAGGAAAGTATGAATGAATATCCCCTTTTGTCGAATGATCTCCATGCATGTCGTGCGTCCTACTTTCAAGATTAATGTCTTGAAAATGGAGCAAGCATTTCAAACTAGATATCATGAGGGAGAGAAAGTATCCTATGTATCTCCCTTGAATTGGAATGGAAAGGAACAATTTGTTGATTCCTACATTGACTATTGGAATGCCCATTGGCACTCTGAAATGAAAATTTTTAACAATTTCTTCTTAGAGATCCAGATCTCAAGCTTCTATCAAGTCGTATGTTTTTTTATTTGGGATGGCAACCATAGGTTGCAAACATGGTTGCCTTACATCCAACATGTGCATAACGAGGATCCTAAATGGCATACTCAGTGGATTCCATTGTGCTCAACACCTCACATTTCCTTGTGGAGCTCTTCACTACCATGATAAACTTGAACAAGTCAGTTTCCAACTCTTCAATTATGTTTTGAATTCTCATTGTATTCTCTTTCCAAAGCTTTGATGTTCCTAATTCCATCTATTAAATTCTTCTTTGTTCCTAGGGCCGTGCAGTTTGACCATGTGCGACCAAGCCTTGTGCATGATTTTTTCCACATCTAATCCATTGGTAACATTCCCCTAGAGCAATTCCAAACTATTCTCTTGGCAAATGTTTTCAATAAGTGCCAAAATAAATCTCGCAAGACTTGACATTCCCTAACATTGGAGGCATTTTTTATTACATCTATAAGGTTAATAATCTTTTCTTCCCCATCATTTAGCTAAAAGTCCCCTCATCTCATCATCTTCCTCTTTTGGAAATTTTCTGATCTTTTTTGTTCTTTTATTTTTTCTTGCAACAAGATATATTTGCAATTGTTGATATGGTAGTTAAGCTCTACTATGAAGAAGTTTTTAACCATGTAGAAAGGTCTATTTTTTTTCAAGGAAATTCAAGTCCATTATCTATAGTTCATCGAAAAGCTTCAAATGTTGGCATATTCCTATGTGATTCCATAGCAAAAACTCTTTTGGCTCAAGACCTGGAATGAGTCCAATGTGCTCAAGGAGACCAAGAAATTCCCAAAGCAAGGATTTTTGGACCAACAGTTTGACAAGTGGCTCCACAAGGCCACTTCTTGGCACCAAGTATGATTTCTTCCTCTCTCTCTCTATTTTGCTTTCTTGCATCTTTTCATTGGCCACTGATCCTTTAATCATTTAATGTAATTGGAGTTGAAGGCTTTGAAGTTTTATGCCACTATAATCACAAATCTCAACTTGACTATGCTGGATCTTCCAAAAGTTGTTTCATTTGCCTCTTACATTCAAGATTGGTGATAACCTCTTCGGGAAATTTGCTTCTTCCATGAGTTCAAGCTAAAGGATGAAGTGCGTAAAAACAAATCTTGGGAACAATAGACAAGAAGGAAGGAGGCCCTCAAATGAATGTTTTACAGGTTTGCCACTTGTTTCCTCCTACTATAATCATTATTCCCCTACTTTGAATGCCAAGAATAGAGCATGAAAAATATTTTATAACTAAAATCTTATTATTTTTGCAAGTATTTCTACCATGTCCTTTTTCCAATGGGAACCATTAACCAACTTCCCCCTCTTTTTGGGATGTGGTGTGATCCAAAAGTGAACAACACCATGTATCATAAGGAGTTTCTCAAGGATTGGAGTTCCTCACACCTCATCAACTATGGGTGGTATCTTGATTGCCCCAAGGAAAAGACTTTGGCCTCAAAGTTCTCATTTCGTGAAAAAAATAAGTCGAGATGCCAAGAAGTGTTATAATTGTTTACAAACATTCAGATGCAAGAAGGGAAAAAGAAGGGGTATGTTTTGGGAAAGAAAAAGCAGATTGAAGACATTAAACCTAGTTAACAATCAAAATCCAACATGGAGTTCACTTGGATGCAACTCCAACTTTGACTATCAATCTGAATGTTTCAGAGCATATTACTAACTCTAGGCCACCTCACCCTAATGCTCCCTTTTTTTCTCCACTTGGAATGTTGAGCTCGAATTTTGAGAACATGCATCCACTTTGCTTCACCCTGCTCAGCCAACTCCCCTTGTACTGCCATCTTGTAAACCCCCTGGATGGCATTATACTACATTACCATTGTCTTGGCCAAGTATTACAAGGGAGAGGGTTGATTTTAAAAAGTGGCCACAAGCATTTGAGAAAATCTTTACATTCATTCATGAGGTTAAGCCATTTCAATACCTCTTAGCTTTCTTTGATAGTTTTCATTTCAATTGCTTGTTGATTTTTATTTCTTCCCGTTGGTGTGTAGGTCAATGTTGAGGACAATGTAAACTTTTTTTTTGCTAACATTTTGAGGAATGTTCCTATTCCTTTGGTCTCCTTTAGCTCCCCGAAAATCCCCCTTTGGAATAAATGAGGGGAAAATTGGATAGTATCCATTTTTTATTTTGCAAGAAATTCTTCACTATTGATGGGGTTGTGTTTTTTCCACACAAATGATCCCCAAGTTCTCAAGGAGATTAGGTCTTACTTAGAGAACTACAATTTTCAAATTCACATGAAATGGGTGGTCATCAATTCCCTCCCACTTGTGAGCTTGAAGGACCTTTCCTTGAAGGTATGGGCTCCCATATTTTCTCTTCCTTTTTCACATCCATTTCTTGGCTTCCTTTTCTCAAATATTGTCTCTAGAATGTTGTAGACCTTCTTGAGTCGAGTGATTCTTTTGGTTAGGCCTCTTGATCCTAGCTCTTCTTCAATGAATTATTTTGTTTCTCCCCTCCTTTTGAAGACTTCCTACATAAAGGTATCAATGTTCTTGAAAAGGATGTCCTATACAATTGGATGGACATGTCCTCGATGTCTATGTCAAAGACTAAAAAACCATTTTGAGTAGCCAGAGAATTCCATCCACTCACCCTCCAAGCCCTCATTAAAGTTTACTCTAAAGCATGGTCTTTTGTTGCTAACTTGTCCACCTCCACAAGTTTGCTTCCTCCCCTTTCCCCAACTATTGTTTTGTTTGGTTGCTTTTAGTATTGTTCCACAATTTTTTTTCCTCCCCTCTCCCCAACTTTCCCTTGAACATTATGTTTTGGTTATAAAGTCGGACATGGACGTCTTCACCAAGGTTCTTGAGCCCCAATTAGTTATTGTTCCTATCCCTAAGGTGACACGCCTAATTGTTAACACTGACAATGAATATTCAATAGTGGAAAGGCAACCCAAGAGAATATTGGATTGTGAAATAAATATGCCTCTTGCTATTTTTTGTTGTTATTTCTTGCTCTTCCATTTTAGTTCCTTGATGTCCTTATCCTCTCCTTGTTTTGGAATGCATAGATGTCTACAAAACGCTACCTTTCTTGGATTTCAACTTTAGTCCTCTAAGGGACTTTATATTGCTTTCGTATGCTAAGGTTCAAGCCCAAGCCTTTGTTGCTTTTGTTTCCTAGGGTTAGGAATCCTATTTTGTGTGATCTTGTAATCAGAGCATTCATAGATGATGAGGCTTAGGAATGAAATAGGTTGTCTCTATGTTGAGCTCGGGGGTGGACTACTCTGGCATGAGCCTTTGTGCAGTCCTCAGGTTGGGTGGAGAACTCTAATAAAGATTTTTTTTTTTTCATTTTGATTTTTGTGTTTATTTTTTACATGGCACTTCTATTTTTTCCCTCCTTTTTTCATCATCACCATTTTCATATGAATTTTTTGCTTTCCTACATATGTTTTCTACTATAAATATCTTCCATTCATGCATGTGGCCTTCCCAAATAGATGTTACAATAACTATTTATAATTTCCAATAAATGCTTGTGGGATAATTGCATTGTTCCAAGTAATTGAAAAAATCCCATGTTTAATGTTACATTTTCAAATTTTAACTTGAATGTTTTGAAAACACATGATCAATAATTATAGTTTTACATTTTTTTCCAATCTTTGTCTCTATTGTTTCCCCCACTTTTCGTTACTCTCAATGTTGAGAGTAGAGGATCGAGAGTCATTGAATTAAGCAAATAGGTTATTTGGTGTCCCACTTTAAAAAGGAATTCGGGTTTTGATGGCCAATTCTTAGTTTTTTGGGTGGCAATATGGTTCAAATATTTCATGACTACTAAAACTTTGATTTTAGGATTTGAATGATTGCAACAATACTTGCTCCTAAGTTAAATTTGTAATAGAATGAACGTTTCAAAACATTCTTAATTCACAAATCCAAAAGTTGGCCTTGCAAGTGGTGATTGAAAACATTGCATGAACTCCATAATATATACTGGCCAGTGTTGATTGTCCTTTGTCCATGTTCTTATCAAGTTCTTGTTCCATACTCTTGGTGTTGATAATTGATGATCAAAATATATAAATCCATGGGGCCAACTTGAGCTTTGATACTAAGGCCATTGTTGAAAAGATTACAAGAATTCACTATTATATATAACGGCCATCATGTATCCTCATTTTTTTCCCCCATTTTCCCTTACTCTTGGTGCTAAGAATATACGATTATCCAAGTAGGTTAGTTAATGCCTCCCTTTACACTAGGACTTAGGGCTATAAATGTTTGGGGCTTTTGATGGGTTGATTTAATGAAAATAAATTTCAGAAAATTTAATCAATTGAAAATAAAATTCATTATGATTTTTTATAAATCTTCGTGAAAGCCATCTCGAAGGTTTTTAAGTAGCAACAAATCAATTATAATTATTTTATTCTTGAAAATTAAATTTTTATTAGAATGTTAATTTATTTTCAAATTTTCGTGTTTTGTTTTAATCAATTATTCCATAAACTTTGAACTCCATTTTGGGGATTCAAATTTAAATGAATTGAAACTAATTACTTGGATCTTTCTCAAACAAACTTTATTTTTCAAATTGGTCATATTAAAAAAAAAATTACAATTCATATTGATATGAAACCTTGTGAAAGAAATAACGCAAATGCCAAGCCAAAAAAAAAAACGATTGGTTGCTGAACATTCATATTTTGATGAAAAATCCAACAAGTGGATGATTGGTGTTCAAATCAACCTATCAATTGGATGGGTGCACCCTTAATCTACACATGCCATACTACATACACACTCTGTGAAATTTCAAGCCTTAACTCTTGAGTCCACAATTTTTGTTTGGGTTTATAAACTATTATATGCATTATGCTTCTTCTTCTTTGTCATCCAACTCCATCATTTTGGCATTTGTGCATGTTGTGGAGTCTTCTTTCTCCACCTCATTAGTATTTGTATTTGCCTTTACCAACGGATCCTTTTCCTTGTTGTATGCAAGTGCTAGTGCTTCATATGGATTGTCCTCTTCATCTAATTCATTTCTTGGCCATTTTTTTTCTAAGATTGAATTGCTTATTTTTTGGGCACTTTGAATCCCAGCAAGTAATCACACTGTCAATGAAATCTTGTCCTAAAATTTTGATTAAAGAGGTGTGTTGGCCATGGATTTTCTCGAAGTGGTTGTGGCAAGCTACTCAAGAACTTTGGCATAAACATTTTGATCATTGTCCCATATATCTTGTAATCCTGCAAGTGGTTGGTAAATGCCTAGTATCCAACCTCCGCCTAGAACTTTGCATCTACACTCTTCAGCTCTATGGTGTTTAACAATAAAGTCATGGATATGGATATCCCAACATTTTGTAAATGATAATTTCCTATCTTGAGTTTCTTAAAATTAAACCCGTCAACCTAAAAATAAACCTACATTAAATGCAAGTCATAACCCACTTTGGAAACATGTCAAGTTGGTGGCATATTTGTAATTGTCGACTCGGATTCTGCATTTAAATCTAACATGATTACCTTTGATTTTCATTAGACCACTTCGTTGGTAGTGATAAGTTTAAAGTAATAGGATATGCCACACCAACTTTTAATGGCATAACAACTGCATGTGTTTGAATAGCCACAAAATCTTGTACTTGCATATGTTAATCATTTATTACTCCATTTTTTTTGTTTTAGTGATTATTTCCCTCAACAATCAAACTACATTTGTTTAACATGCAGTTTCAATGTTTAATTTCATCCTTCTTTTTATTTTATTTTTTCACAACTGAATATTTCTTTCAAAAATCACATACTTTGAAGAAATATTCATATTAACCCATGTATTGCAATACAGTTTGGTGCAAAGTTATGAGTCTTAGTCCCTCCATCATTTCTTGACATTTTGTCATTTTTGACTATCATATGCCTTTTGTGGTTTCGAAGCTGGCCTTATCATCCAACGATTCACCAAATGGTTTAAGATTTTGTTCCTTAATTTTTGTGGCACCCATGCTCACTTGACTAGAGTTGCATACAATTGTCTTTTGGGTTTCATGAATTATGCTAATAGCAAGTTACCAAGGGTTACCAAGTCTTTTGTCAACAAATCGCAAAGTAAGCTTGTGAAAAAATGTTTTGGAATCGGCTTTTTCAAACTCATGTTTTTTTGAAAATTTCCATGGCATGTGTAAACATTGCCAAATTGTAATCTTCCATATCTTCCTTGGAAATGTGTATTGTATGTTTGAGCAATGAAAGACTTTGTCTGTCTATCTTTGCATTAGCCCATAGCCATGTTGCCCATTCAGTTATTTTGTCAATTACCCTTTTCCATTTTGTTCCCCATGTTTTGATTTTGAGCAACTGTCGAAAGGGGTTTAGTTTGGTATCATTTTTTGGATATTCCAATGAATTTTTTGTCATTTCGCAGATCTTTTTTAATATGCTTGAAATTAATGTGTATTCATTGATTCCAAAGTGTTTGGTGTGACATTTGGTGTCAATTTTTTTCTTTCCGTCGTAGAATAAAAGTTTCAAGATTATAAATATGTGGTAGCTTAGTAAAAAGTATTTAGTTAGGCAATAAGGGTGGAGTAAATACAATTTTAGGTATAAATTTAAAAAACTATAGTAGAAAGAGAAAATTCAATTTGATTGTACAAGGTTCAAGCATGGTGCTAGATGCAAGAGGTTGAGAATGTGAATGAAATAACAAATAACTTGAAATGGTATAAATAATGTAAAATGTTAATGGCTATTTGGTATTGTTCAATTCCTAATGGGCACATGCCTCTTCATGGTGAATGAGTAGTGTATGGATTGGCCATACTTCTTGATGGGTCATTGGGTTTATAGTCAAGCATTGTCTCCATTCCTAATGGGCACATGCCTCTTGGTGGTGAATGGGTAGAATATGGATCGATAAATACTTATTGGTGGTTCAATAGGTTTATATGCCATTGGTTTGGATTTAATTAAAATTTTAAGATGTTTTAGATGCTACATAAATTCATATTTAAGAAATATGAAATATAATTTTAAGCATTGGATTAACATTTCATCTATTATATGTTTGAAGATAAACCAACATGAAATTATTCCATCTTGTTTTTTTTGTTTTGTTTTTTGCAATAATTTTGTTGCCAACATTCATTTGAAAGTTCATCCATTTTTCCATTTAAGAATATTGTTCATCCATGACACATGGTAGAATATTCCTCCATGTCACCAATATTTTGTCCTACATGTCAAATAATATTTGGTTGACATCAACAAGGTATTCCTAAAAAGATTCCCTTGGGCTCACTTGTTCACACTCATGTGTTCATCGTTCATGCTCATGCACTGATAAGTTAACATCCCTACACATTTTATAGTGGTTTGGTATTTGATGGTATTAGTGGGATAAAGGTACCTAGTAATTTAACCTAACTAAAATTAAGTGGTTCAATGGGAACTTGTTCAATAAGACATTCATTGCTTTGCATTTTATCATATATAATCGTAATAAAATTATTCTTCTTCCTTCCAATCTACCATATTTTTAGACTTCAAGGCCCTTATGTCCTTGAACACTTGTTTGCAATTGATTTACTTCATGTTGTAACATCAACAACCATATTGACAACAATGTTATGTGTTGTGGTAACATTTTCAACAAAAGATGATTTGGTTTTGTTTTTTAACATTGTTGGGTTTTTGGCCTTGTGTGGACAATCCCAAGTTCGATGATCTTCACCATAGAGAATACAAGAAAGTCCTTATGGAATTTGTGCTGATTTGCCAAATTGAATTACCACCACTACATCTATAACTACTAATGATGTGGGTGAATCATTTTTGGGTTTTTTTATAGGATTCAACATTATGTCCCATCTAATTGCATTGGTACAATGGCATTGTGGTCTTGATATGATAATAACAATATTCCCATTGGTTTGATTTGTTTTTTTTTTAAAAACGCGTTGTAACCCTTTAGCAAACTTTCCTCACAAATTAAGGTTGTTTTTTATGTTCAATTAAGGTGTATCTTTTCATTCCACTAGTTGCTAAACACATATGGAAATAATCTAACATGAAAAATAGTGGTAAGGTACATATTAGTAATGTTGATATGCAACCAATTTGCTAAATGCAAAACTCGTTCATAATACTCCTTCCATTGTCTCTTTCTCTTCTACTTCACGTAAATATGTTCATTAATCTCTTCCTTTCAATAGTGGTTACAAAAAGCTTGTTGAATTTCAACAAAAATATATGAGGATGATCCTTCACAAAATTAGCACCCCATTTAGAAATAGTATTCCAATGTGCTTTGAAACATATTAACAATATGATAACTTTTCATCTCTTCACTGGTAGTAATAATTCACTTATAAACTTCAATATTAGCATTATGATAGTACTAGATACCATGGTGGGTAATAAAGATTCCACCTAGGATTTAACCATTTTGGAACATTGATCCTCCTAAAGGGTATTATGTTTTGTATTGATCTAAATGGATAATGATTAAGGGGCAAATTACTTCCTAATAAAAAACCCATTCTTGGGTGGTACCACTAGAAATGTCACACCTTGATTTTAACTTTAAGAATTCATAGGAAACATTTTAATTTCATAATTTTTTCATAATTTTTTTAATGAGTACATTTTTTAAGTTCCATAGTTTTTGAAATTTCAATAATATTAAAAGTATTATGTAATCGTCATTAATATTTGTAATTAAAATCATAATAATTATGTTGGACAAGTCGCATGTGACACTAATGGTAAATACAAAAAAATTAATCTTATATCATGATCTAAATATGGATTAAAATATGTCATAAAACTAACATTAATGAAATCTGCTCATTCAAATTTACTCATATCTAGTTTCAAAATTAAAATCCAATAATGAAAATATGTTACCAAACATCAAAACAACAATAATAGTTATGGATGTGAAGCTTTTTCAAAAATCCAAATTTTTCTCTCTCATGCTCCATTAAAATTCAATGTTTTACAATGATACCATTTTTTTCCCCAAGAATATTCATTAAAAAAAAACAGTCTTATGTTCTATTCAAATTTAAACAGTGATAAAAATTATGTAATTTAATTAGAAAATAACTAACAAAATGGAAATATATTAACTAATTATTACCACCAATAAGTACTCCTTTAACATTACCCCACCCAGAAATCTAAATTACATCCCAAAATTTTGATTTAAAAATTTGTTAATAAAGCTAAATCTAATGTTATTTCTAATCCTATGTGATGCGCTCCCAAGCTCCTTGGTAGACTCAAATGTGAGTATGAAGTGGAAACAATGGAAAAGTAAGGAGTTGAAGCACGCTATTTGGTTCGCGACACTTTGGGGGTAGAAGAGCGTGCTGGAGCTTTGGGATGGGACTAGGAAAAATGACAAGCAATCACTCATTCACACGGACCTGCACAAAACCAAACAACAAGTTAGTTAGTGCATATTGGAACATTTTTGGTGCTAAGATGAGCCATGGGCAAACTCGGACTCACAAAACTCACCACATCCCAAACTTGGGGGAAGCCACCACCTTCCCCCTTATAGTATACTTTGTGCCTCTCCATGAGGTCCACATCCAAATGACATTTTGTCTCTGGGAGTCCTGAAATTGTGAAAGTTAGGACTCCCACAACTTTGTGGCCCCATAACTTTGTGCGTAGACCTCCGATTGAGATGCGGTTTAAAACAAAATTGTAGCCTCATTAAGAACTTTCCAATGGTATGTTGCACGCCACTTACACGCAAGACAATCGAGTTGATTTTCGACTTTTAGTGGTCAAGAATTAAATTGCCAATTTGACTCTCGGCCTTTCTTTTGGCCATAACTTGTGTTTTAAGTGTCCAAATGGTCATGCGAACCCATTTTAGACATTAACGTTTCTATAGCTTTTCAATGATATAAATAATTTTTCAATCCAATGGGTTTTGACCCCTGTAATCGCTCCTTAAAGATTCGGAAGTCCATCGAGATTCGGAATTCTCGATGGACTACCACATTCCCAAGTGAACTACCACTTTCGGTAGTTCACTTGGGAATGTGAGGGTTCATTCTCTCACTCTCCTGCACTCTTGGGAGTATAAGATATGCCTCTTGGGCTTCCCTCTTGTCCCGCACTCTTGCAAGCCCTTGCCTTGGTCGTGAGCCCAAGGCTAGGGTTGCGACATTATGATTCAAAAATTTAATGTTATTCTTGTTGTACTACAATCTAAACTGTCTATATTACAGTATGACATCACAAAGTGGGGACCCCTTTGTATTAGTGCTATTTAAGTGCTTTCACAATATTTTTACAAGATGTCCAAGGTTTAGTGCTTTGTTCGTGTAAAATAGGC
>Ga0116226_10005129_pt1 | contig 11669 bp, 6 predicted proteins | sample S1TSphfallax_FD_89692 | JGI IMG/M metagenome (GOLD analysis project Ga0116226, IMG submission 89692) | Host-associated microbial communities from peat moss isolated from Minnesota, USA - S1T2_Fa - Sphagnum fallax MG | ecosystem: Host-associated > Plants > Peat moss > Unclassified | place: USA... | reverse complement strand
GCCTCGGGCGCGAGATCGGCAAGGCGCCGATCATCGACGAGAACTCGCCCGCTTTCGGGGTCGTAGAAACGCAGCAGCAACTGGAAGGTCGTGCTCTTCCCGGCCCCCGAGGGTCCGACGAAAGCGACCGTTTCGCCGGGCGCCACGTCGAGACTGAAGTTCTCCAGCGCGGGGGCCTCTGGCCGCGACGGGTAACGAAACGTGACATTGTCGAAGCGTATCGACCCGGCGACCCGTGCCGGCAATCGTGCCGGATGCGCGGGGGCAGCAATTTTCGGCGTGGCTTCGAGCAACTCGGAAAGCCGCTCCATCGCGCCCGCGGCGCGCTGCACGTCGCCCCACATCTCGGTCAGCGCCCCCGCCGAGGTGCCAACGAGACCCGCATAGAGCAAGAACTGCAGAAGCTGGCCGCCGGTCATCTCCTTGGCGAGCACTTGGTGAGCTCCCATCCACAGCACGAGCGTAATACCGCCGAACACGAGCATGACGCCGACCGCCGTGAGCACCGCGCGAATGCGGGTACGCAAGACGGCGGTCAGAAAACTCTCCTCGACCGCATCCGAGTAGCGGCGGCTTTGGATCTCCTCGAGCGTGAACGCCTGCACCGTTTGAATCGCATTCAAGGTCTCGTCGGCAAGACCGCTGGTGTCGGCAAGACGATCCTGCGAGGCGCGCGATAAGCCACGGACCCGGCGGCCGATGAAAATCAGCGGCGCTACCACCAGCGGAATCATCACGATGATCACCGCCATCAATTTGGCGCTGGTCAGTGCGAGCATTACGAGACCGCCGATCAAGCTCAGGGTCGAGCGCAGGATGATCGACAGATTCACGCCGGAAATCGCCTGCACGAGCGTCGTGTCCGCGCTCAGGCGCGACAGCACTTCGCCGGTACGCGTGATCTCGTAGAAAAGGGGGTCCATGCGCACGACCCGCCGATAGACGGCGGTGCGCAAATCGGCGACGACGCGTTCGCCGAGCCAGGTGACGAGATAGAATCGCGAGGCGGCGAACACGCCATAGACGACGGTCGCGGCCAGGAAACCCAAAAAGTACTCGTTGATCACGGCCGCATCGCGCGAGGCGATCGCATTGACGATGAGTTTCGAGGCGACCGGCAGCGCGAGCAAGGCTGCCGAGGCGGCGAGCAGCGAGGCCGTGGCTGCGACCAGGATCCACCGGTAAGGACGCATGATCGGCAGCAGCGCCCGCAGCGGTTGCCAGGATTTGGAGCGGGCGCGGTCGGTGGTTTCGGTCATTCACGTCATGATCCCACAAAACGGCCTGCCCGCGGCCGTGGCAGCGAAACAACGCCGGACGTCAATTTTTCCGCCTAGTTTGCCTTTCCTCAATCGGGGCGTTATCTTGCCCAAAGTCAGGGAAATCGCCGCTCCCTATGGGTTGCGGCGTCAACATTCAAAAACGGGGATTCATCATGCTGGGATGTCGGCAGTATCGAGCGTTGTACCGGGGCCACGGACGAGGCCGCGCCGTGCGGGTGCACGGAGTTGTGGCTGGCGGGTTTGGGGCGCTCGTTGCCATGACACTCGGTCTATCAGGTGTTGCGGCGGCGGATGCGGATACGGCGGACGAAAGCACGGGCCCGCTGCAGGAAATCGTCGTGACCGCAACCCGTCACGAGGAAAACTTGAGCAAGGTGCCTATCAGCGTCACCGCCCTCACCCAGGACATGATGGACGTCCGCGGCATCAAGGACTTCCAAGACGTCGCCAAATTCACGCCCGGCGTGAACATCGACAATTCCGGCACGAACAACATTTCGATCCGCGGGATTTCCTCGACCGGCGGCGCCGGCACGACCGGCATCTATCTCGACGACACGCCGATTCAGATGCGCGCGCTCGCGTTCAATCCGGACGAAGCCTTACCGAAGGCCTTCGATCTCGACCGCATCGAGGTCTTGCGCGGCCCGCAAGGCACGCTGTTCGGCGCGGGCTCCGAGGGCGGTACGGTCCGCTACATCACGACCCAGCCCAGCCTCACGAAAACGAGCTTCTACAGCCGCGACGAAGTCTCCTACACGGAAGGTGGCGCGCCGAGCTATGAGGCGGGCATTGCGGCGGGCACGCCGCTGATCGACGGCACGCTCGGCGTGCGTGTAACCGCCTGGTATCGCTACGACGGCGGCTGGATCGATCGCATCGACCCTTATTCCTTGGACTTGCAGCAAAAGAACGCGAACTACGATCAGACCAAGCTGTTCCGGATCGCCTTTGTCTATGCGCCGACCGACAACTGGACGGTGACACCGAGCTTTTCCTACCAGGACCGCTATCGCAACGACGTGGAGAGTTACTGGGGTCTTTATTCGAATCCCAGCAACAATCAGTACGTGAACGCGGACCCGACCCAGCGCACGGATCCCGACATCTATTACATCACCGCACTCAAGATCCAAGGCGATCTCGGCCCGGTGCGCTTGATCAACAACACTTCGTATTTCAAGCGTTCGGAAGTCACGGGTTACGACGGCACGCTTTACAACCTCGGGTTCTACCAAACCTTTCTCGGCGGCTATTTCCCCCTCCTCGATGGCAACGGCGTGCATTTGCCAACTTGCGACCAGCAAGCCGCGACGATCGCCGGTAACGGCCAGCCTGCGCAGTCCTGCCTGACGAGCTACCAATCGCCGGCCTCGATCAACAACGATCAGCAGAACTTCACCGAGGAACTGCGTCTGCAATCGAACGATCCCACGTCGGCGTTGACCTGGACGACCGGCTTGTTCTTCGCGATGGACAAGCAGCAGTACCTCGAGCAGATCCACGACCCCGAACTCAATGCGCTGACCGAGGCGGTGGCGGGCACACCCTATACCCAGGTGTTCACGGATAACAACGGCAATCCGGTGCCATACGTGTCGGCTTTCCCGAACGACTCGTATTTCCTGCAGACCTACTCGGAAGACAAGCAGTTGGCCTGGTTCGGCGAGGGCACGTATTCCTTCACGGACCAGTACAAGTTGACCGTCGGCGCGCGCTTCTCGCGCACCGAGTTCCTGTTCAATACCCTGACCGGCGGACCGCAACTCTTCCTGCAACCGCAGAGCAACAGCGGCGACAAAAAGGAGAACTCCTTCACTCCGAAGGTCAGTTTTTCGTATCAATACGATCCGCATGACTTGTATTACGCGACCTACGCGAAGGGGTTCCGCCCAGGCGGCGCGAACAATCCGGTGCCGCAGGCCGCGTGCTCGCAAGACTTTGCGGCGTTCGGCATCACCCAGGCACCGGCGACCTACAATTCGGATACGGTCAACAGCTTCGAGGTCGGCGCGAAAAACAACTTCGACAACCGCATCAAACTCGCGAGCAGCATTTACTACATTCGCTGGAACAACATCCAGCAGACCGTCGTGCCGCCGGTCTGCGAGATCTCGTTCATCGACAACCTCGGCTACGCGACCGCCAAGGGTATCGACCTGCAGGCCGATGTCGCCGTGACGGATGACATCACGTTCGAACTGGCGACGGGTTATACGGATGCGCGCTATACCCAGGACGCCCAGCTATCGGCGACGTCGACCACCGGGCCGGTCGTATCGAATGGCGATGCGATCACGGGCCAGAGCGGCCAGCCGAGTCCGCCCTTCACGGCGACGCTCGGCCTGGAATATAGCTTCAAGGTCCTCGACCACGACTCGTTCATCCGCGCCGACGACGAATACGAGAGTCATTCCAAGTGGCCTTCGCCGGGCCAAGATGCCAACACCCTGCAATACGACCCGGCCAACTATCAGCTTCCTTCCACGAACTTTGCCTCGCTGCGCGCCGGCACGAAGCTCGGGGGCTGGCAACTCGAGGCCTTTGTCGACAATCTGACCGACACGCACGTCGTCACGAACTACGAATGGTCGATCAATCCGAATGGCTACCCGGGCCCGCAGACCTACAGCCGTCTCGAACGCGAATTCGGGTTCCGGCCGCGTACTTTCGGTCTGACCTTCATCTATCGGCAGTAATGTGAATCTTCGGCTGTGAGTCAAAGCAGCCGATAAACACGCTCGAACCGCGCCCGCGCGACAACTCCATGGTCGCCGGGCGCGTACTCGAGCAGCCAATCGCCCGGCTCGCCACGCAACAAGTCGCCGCCCGCCGTGCGCGCGACCGTGAACGCGACCGACATCGCCTTTGCGAGTACCGGCACCGGTAAATTGCGATAATTGCCATCCTCGCCCGCCGGCGTCGTCGCCTCCGGCCGGTATTTCACATCGAAACGCTCGCGCGAGACCACCCACGAGTCCCCGGTCGATCCGGTCACGAGTGCATCGCCGACGCCATAGGCGTTGGCGCCCACGGCACTGTCGAGTCGGCCGGCCACGGTGGCGAAGCGGACGCTGACCCGCTCGTCCTTGACGGCAGGGCGCGCCAGCGGGTCAAGGCTGAGGTCAGGGGCGTCGAGGTGCATAACTTCGAGCATTCCCCATGATGCCCAAAAGCGACAGAAAAAGGGCCCCCGGGGAACACGGCTCGCCGTCAAGCGATTCCCCACCACAGCCTGGTTGCGCCGCCTCAAAACCGGTGATAGTGTCGGCGTATCACGATTTTATATGTCCATATAACTCCGGGGATGCGATGCGAACCACTCAAGCGAAGCGCTCACTGCGGTCTTTGTCTTCCCAGCTGTTGCTTTTGAGCATCGCCATCGGTGGCGGCGCGGCCGGGGCCTCGTTGGCGCTCGCCGATCCCGCCTCGGATCCCGCGCCTGCCCCGTCGGGCGCGGGCGGCGGCCTCGAGGAAATCGTCGTCACCGCGACGCGGCGCGAAGAGAGCATCAACAAGGTGCCCATCAGCATCACGGCCATGAGTCAGGACGACCTCGATCAGAAGGGGATCCGAGATTTCACCGATATCGTGCGTTTCACCCCCGGCGTCTCGATCGACACCTCGGGTACGAACGCGATTTCGATCCGCGGCATTTCCTCGTCGGGCGGCGCCGGCACGACCGGCATCTACATCGACGACACGCCCATTCAAATGCGCGCGCTCGGCTTCAATCCGGACGACACCCTGCCCAAGACCTTCGACCTGGACCGCGTCGAAGTGTTGCGTGGACCCCAGGGCACCTTGTTCGGCTCGGGCTCGGAGGGCGGCACGGTGCGCTACATCATGACTCAGCCCAGCGTCACGACCGATTCGACCTATGCGCGCGGCGAAGCCTCCTACACCCAGTACGGCTCACCAAGCTACGAAGCCGGCGCGGCGCATGGCGGCCCGATCATCGATGATGTACTGGGCTATCGCGTCAGCGTCTGGTATCGCCATGACGGCGGCTGGATCAACGACGTCGACGAGACGACCGGCGCCATCACCCAGAAGAATGCGAATTACGCGGGCACCACGGCGATCCGCGGCGCCTTGCTCTACAAGCCGGCGAGCAACGTCAGCATCACACCGAGCATCACGTTCCAGAACAAGCAGCAGAACAACGAATCGACGTACTGGCCCGCGTATTCCAATCCGGGCGCCGGTGAATTCAACAACGCGACGCCCGAGCGCATCGCGATCCCGGACAAGTACATTTTGCCGGCCCTCAAGATCCAGGTCGATTTCGATCACATGAGCCTGATCTCGAACACGTCGTATTACTATCGCAATGAAACCGATTCCTATCAGGGCACGGTCTATGATCTCGCTTTCTATCAGTCGATCAGCTGGCCCGCCTCGGGCTACGGCCTGAGCTGCACCGCCGCGCAAACGGCGCCGCCCTGCCCCTGGTATCCATTGATCAACGGCACCGGCATTCATTTGCCCCCGGGGTTCTCGGATTACGCGACACCGAACACGATGACCAACGACCAGCGCAACTACACCCAGGAAGTGCGCCTGCAATCGACCGACAGTGGTCCCTTGCAGTGGACCGTGGGCGCGTTCTGGTCGCTCGCGCAAGAGACCAGCATCGAGCAACTCAACGACCCGAATATCAACGCGTTCTTCAACTACCTCTATGGCACGGACGCGATTAGCGTCTTCGGACCCTACTACGGCTGCAACGGCCAGGGCACACCGCAGACCTTCCCCAATTGCGACATCTACTACAACTACAACCGCAGCTACGATCGCCAGCTTGCCGGCTTCGCCCAGGCCAGCTACAGCTTCACGGACTGGTTCGCGCTAACGCTCGGCGTGCGCGAGTCACGGCTGGGCACTTCGCTGAGTCATTACTCCGACGGCCTCGAGAATTTCGGCCCCGCCTATGCGGGCGGTCAGCAGCACGAGAACTCGTTTACGCCCAAGGTAGGATTGTCGTTCCAGGTCGATCCCGAGGATCTTTACTACTTCACCTATGCGAAAGGCTTCCGTCCGGGCGGCTACAACCCGCCCCTGCCCGCCGCGATTTGCAGCTCGGGCTTGATCTCGGAGGGCTTCACGAGCGGAGAAGCGCCGCTCAGCTACAACTCCGACACGACCCAGAGCTTCGAGATCGGTTCGAAGAACGAGTTTTCCAATCGCTTCAAGATCGCCGCCAGCGCCTACTACATCCTCTGGAACAATATTCAGCAGAACGTCTACGTCGCCGGGAACTGCGGACTGCAATTCACCGACAATCTCGGCACGGCCGTGGCCAAGGGCGCCGACGTGCAAGCCGATCTCGTGGTCGGCGGCGGACTGTCGGTCGAGGCCTCGGTGGGATACACCGATGCGCGCTTCACCAAGACCTCGGTATCGAATCTCGCGGTAAACGGCGACGCGATCTCGGGTGAAGCGGGCATCAACTACGCGCCGGGCACGAACTCGCCGCTGACGATAGCGCTCGGGCCACAATACGACTTCAAGCTCGCGGAACGTCCCGCGTTCGTGCGCTTGGACTGGACCTATCAAAGCCGCAATCCATGGCTCGCGCCGGTTCAGGATCCGAACAGCAGCCAGTACGACGTGAACTCCTACACGCTCCCAGCCGAGAGCTACTTCTCGGCGCGCGCCGGCGTGAAATTGGCGGGCTGGCAGATTTCAGCGTTCTGCGACAACCTGCTCGACTCGCATACGCTGCTGAACTACGCCCAGGTTCAGCCAGACGCGTTCAACCCTAACTACGAGTCCGTCCAGCAGAACAATTACACGTACAGGCCGCGCACCTTCGGCATTACGGCGACATTCCGGAATTAGGCGACGGCGCGCACCGGCTCCCGTCCGAGCGCCGCGTGGATCGACTCGGACAGCAGGTCCAGGCCTTCTTCGAGCACCGCGTCCTGGATCGTCAGCGGCGCGAGCAGGCGCACGACGTTGGCCGAGACGCCACAGGACAAGAGGATCAGGCCGCGGCGCTCGGCCTCGGCGACGATGCGGGTCGTCAGCGCCGCATCGGGCTCCTTGGTCTTTGCATCCTTGACGAGTTCGAACGCGATCATGGCACCGATGCCGCGCACTTCGCCGATCACGGGCAATTCGAGCGCGAGCGCATCGAGCCGCGAGCGCATGCGCTGACCGACGCGCGTCGCGCGCGCGAACAAGTCCTCGGACTCGATCACGTCGAGCACCGCATGGGCAGCCGCGATCGAGATCGGATTACCGCCATAGGTGCCACCGAGGCCTCCGGGGTGCGCCGAGTCCATGATGCTGGCGCGGCCGATCACTCCCGAGATCGGGAACCCGCCGCCCAAACCCTTGGCCACGGTAATGAGGTCCGGCACGACCCCGGTATGTTCGATCGAAAACATCTTGCCCGTGCGGGCGATACCGCCCTGGACTTCGTCGGCGATCAATACGATGCCGTGCTCGTCGCAAAGCTGCCGCAGCGCCCGCAAAAAATCGGCGGGTGCGACATTGAAGCCACCCTCGCCTTGCACCGGCTCGATGATGATGGCGGCGACCGATTTCGCGTCGACGTCACCATGAAAAAGGCGGTCGAGGTCGGCGAGCGACTGCTCGGTCGTCACGCCGTGATAAGGATGCGGGAATTCCGCATGGTAGACCTCGGCGGGGAACGGACCGAAGCCGCGCTTATAGGGCATGACCTTGCCGGTAAGGCCCAGGGTCAGGAGGGTGCGGCCATGAAAGCCGCCGGAGAACGCGATGACCGCGGAGCGCTTCGTGTGGATGCGCGCAATCTTGATAGCGTTTTCGACCGCCTCGGCACCCGAGTTCAAAAAGAGGGTTTTCTTAGCGAAATCCCCAGGCGCAGCGGCATTTAGGCGTTCGGCCAGATGGATGTAGGACTCGTAGGATGCGACATGAAAGCAGGTGTGCGCAAACAGCTCGCCTTGCTCGGCGACCGCCGCCATGACCCGCGGATGCCGGTGGCCGGTGTTGAGCACGGCAATGCCGGCCGCGAAATCGATGTAGCGCTTGCCGTCGACGTCCCAGAGTTCGGAGTTCTCTGCCTTGGCGACGTAGATTCCCTTGGAACCGACACCCGGGGGTACGGCTGCTGCTTGGCGGGCCTTGAGATCGGTGGTTTTCGACATTGCAATCCCCTTCGATGACACATCCGAGGTATGGAACGGTATCATCGACGCGGATTTTGGGCAAAATCGGGGGCAATCGGCAGCCGAAAATGCCGGCAAACTCCCTTCATGACCACCACACCGTCCGCCACGCCGCCCGCCACACCAACCACTGCGCCCACGCCGCCGGATGGCACGCTCCCCGCGAGCGCTGGCACGCTCGGGGTGCGCATCCTGCGCTTCGAGCAAGCGCGCGGCGCGCAGACGGCGGTTCGCACCGATCTGCATGACCGGGTCGCCGTGGAGGCGCCTCTCGAAGTGCAACTGCACCATCCTGCCTTTGGCGGCGAAGCGGTTTCCTTTGGCACCACCATGCGTACGCCGGGCGACGATGAATGGCTTGCGGCGGGTTTGCTGCACGGCGAGGGCGTCATTGAAGGCGCCGCCGACATCACCGGGATCGAGACCAGCACACGCAAACCGAATGTCGTCAGCGTCGGGCTGGCCGCGGGAGTGAACCTGGAATGGCAGGCCGCGCCGAGACGTTTTTCAGCCGGCTCGAGCTGCGGAGTCTGCGGTACGACCGGACTCGATGCGGCGATCGCGCGTGCGGCGGCGACCAGAATCGACAGCGAGCTGCGCGTGGAACTGGCCACGCTGCTCGATCTGCCGCGGCGCATGCGTGTCTCCCAAGCAGCTTTCGGAGATACGGGCGGGATCCATGCGGCAGCACGGTTCGATACCGCCGGAGACCTCCTTGGACTCGCCGAGGACGTCGGTCGCCATAACGCCTTCGACAAACTCGTGGGCGAACAACTGCTCGCCGGCCGCTTGCCGCTATCGAATCAGGTCGTGCTCCTGTCCGGGCGGGCGAGCTTCGAACTCGTTCAAAAGGCGCTGCGCGCCGGCGTCGCGGTCCTCGCGGCCATCGGCGCCCCTTCCAGTCTCGCCGTGAATCTCGCCGCCGCGACCGGGCTGACGCTGATCGGATTCGTGCGCGAATCGCATTGCAATGTGTACACGCATGCGACGCGGCTCAGGTGACTGCGCCAATCCCGGCGATTGGAAAAGTCACGCCGCATGATCAATGCGGCCGAGACCCAGACGCCGCGGGACTCACTACGCGCAGAGCGCGCAGCCACGCCTGCGCTTGCGGACCCGGGTCGGGCAAATCGTGGGGTGATTGGTCCTGACCTGGACGCTCGGGGCTCGGCATGAGGGGTACGCTCTCGGCGCGCAAACGAGTCCAATCGGTGTGTGTCATGTGCCATCCCTCTGCGCCAGAATGAGTCCGGCGACCATGCCAAGTACGGCGACGACGCCGAGGGCGGTCCAGGGACTCGTATGCACGAAGCGATCTGCGTCGCGCAACGCGGCGCGGGTCCGTTCGATCCAGGGGTTCGATTCGACCCACTGGCTCGATTCGAGGATTTCGCTCGTTTCGCTCATTTCGTTGCGCTCATGAAGAAGCCCTCGTGCAGTTTGGATCGACACCGGACGTCCCCCGCGTGCCATCACGGTATTGATCGTGCACGAAGCCGCGCGGCCGTGCCGTCGGCGGCTTCAAGCGACCATCGTAGGACTACGCTCACGCCGCGCGCGATCCGCGCTAGATCGATGCGCGTCAGCCGAGCAACTTGTCGAGCGTCAGCGGCAGGTCACGAACCCGGATCCCGGTCGCGTGATACGCGGCATTGACGATGGCCGCGGCAACTCCCGTGATACCGATCTCGCCGATCCCCTTGGCACCCAGGGAGTCGATATAAGGATCCTCCTCGGGAACCACGTCCACGTCGATGGAGCGAATGTCCGCATGGGTGGGCACGTGGTATTCCGCGAGATTGGCATTCACGACGCGACCCACGTGAGGATCGACGAGCGTCTCCTCCATCAACGCCATGCCGATGCCCCAGACGACGCCGCCCAGCAACTGACTGCGCCCGGTCTTGGCGTTCATGAGCTTGCCGACGCCGTAACGAGCGACGACGCGCGGCACGCGCAGGGTGCCGAGTTCGGGATCGATTTCCACTTCCGCGAACACCGCGCCGAACGAATGCATCGAATATTTTTTCGCCTCGGCGCCGGGCTCGGCGGAACCCTCGGCGACGATCGATTCGGCCCCGTTACGCAGGAGCGAGGCGGCGATCGGCTCGCGCCGTCCGCCGGCGCGCAGACCAATGCTGCCGTCCTCGAGCACGACATCGGTCGCCTGCGCGCGATACACGGGTGAGGCCTCGTCGCGGACCGCGATCGCCACCAGTTTGTCGCGCAAGGCGAGCGCCGCCGCTTGGACGGCGGGAGCCACGCTCGCGACGCTCTGCGACCCGCCCGAGACCGGCGCCGCCGGCAGCGTGCTGTCGCCGAGTTCGAAGCGCACTCGCGCCAGAGGAAATCCCAAGGTTTGAGCGGCAATCTGCGTCATGACCGTATAGGTACCCGTACCGAGATCCTGGGAACCGGAACTCACGACGACGAGTCCGTCGGGCGAGATACGCGCGCGGGCCTTGGCGGGCGAGCGTTTCGCCGGATAGGTTGCGGTGGCGTAGCCCCAGCCGAGCAGACGATTCCCGGCGCGCATCGAGCGCGGCTGCGGCGAGCGCCGCACCCAGCCAAATGCGGCCGCAGCGGCCGTGTAACAGGCCGTGAGCGAGCGACTGGACCAGGGCTGCTGTGTATCGGGATCCTGCGCCGGCTCGTTCCGTCGGCGCATCTCGATCGGATCGACGCCCAAGGCAATAGCCAACTCGTCGAGCGCGCAGCCAAGTGCATAGGTACCGGTCGCGTGGCCCGGGGCCCGCTGAAAAGTCGGCGTGCCGAGATTGAGCGGCACGACGCGATGCGAAGTGCTGACGTTGGGGCAGGCATACAGCAGGCGCGTTTGGATCGCCGCGGGCTCGGCGAAATCCTCGATATGCGAGGTATGTGAGAAGACGTCGTGCCGGAACTCGGTGAACTTGCCGGCGGCGCTCGCCGCGACGGTCAGGTGTTGTTCCGTGCGCGGCCGCGCGCCAACGGGCCCGAACATCTGTGGGCGTTCGAGCACGAGTTTGACCGGTCGGCCGGTCAGGCGCGCCGCCATGGCCGTGAGCGGCACATGCGACCACACGGAGCCTTTGCAACCGAAGCCCCCGCCGACGTAAGGACAAATGACGTGCACGTTCTCGGGCGGCATCCCGAAGATCTTCGCAATCGTCTTTTGCTCGCCGGAGATACCCTGCGTCGTGTCATAGAGCGTCAGGCCCTCGCCGCTCCAGACCGCGACGGT
>Ga0116226_10005128_pt1 | contig 11672 bp, 10 predicted proteins | sample S1TSphfallax_FD_89692 | JGI IMG/M metagenome (GOLD analysis project Ga0116226, IMG submission 89692) | Host-associated microbial communities from peat moss isolated from Minnesota, USA - S1T2_Fa - Sphagnum fallax MG | ecosystem: Host-associated > Plants > Peat moss > Unclassified | place: USA... | reverse complement strand
TCGATCGGGCTGGGCGAGGATGGTCCGACCCATCAGCCGGTCGAGCAGCTTGTCGCCCTGCGCGCGATCCCCGATTTCACGCTGGTGCGGCCCGCCGACGCCAACGAGGTTGTCGAGGCGTGGCGCCTGATCATGGCGCTGAAGGATCGCCCCGCCTGTCTGGTGCTGAGCCGCCAGCCGCTCCCCACCTTCGACCGCACCCACTATGCCTCCGCGGTTGGTGTGGCGAAAGGCGCCTATGTCATGGCCGATTCCGAAGGAGGCCAACCGGCGGTGATCCTGATCGGCACCGGCAGCGAGGTTTCACTGTGCGCCGACGCCCAGGACAGGTTGGCGCGGGACGGAATACGGGCGCGGCTGGTCAGCATGCCGTCCTGGGACTTGTTCGAACAGCAGGATCAGGCCTATCGAGACTCCGTCCTGCCGCCCGACATCGCGGCGCGGGTGTCGGTCGAGGCCGGCTCGGTGATCGGCTGGGACCGCTATGTCGGTGTCGCCGGCACCCGCATCGGCATGCTGGGATTCGGGGCGTCCGCGCCGATCAAGGATCTGCTGATCAAATTCGGATTTACCGCCGAGGCGGTGGTCGCCGCCGCCAAGCACCAGATCGCCCACCATCGGAGACAGGCGCCATGAACCCCTTGCGGCAGCTCGAAGGGTGCGGTCAATCGCCCTGGTTGGACTATCTGAAATGCAGCCTGATCTCCTCGGGCGAATTACGGACCATGATCGACCGGGATGGGTTGAAAGGCATCACCTCGAACCCGTCGATCTTCGAGGCAGCAATCGGCGAGAGCGACGATTACGCCGAAGCGTTCGCCCAGTTTCAGTCGCAGGGCGACCACGACGTCTCAGCCATCTATGAGCATCTGGCGATCGCCGATATCCGCGCCGCCTGCGATCTTCTTCGCCCAGTCCATGACCAGACGCAGGGTCGAGACGGCTATGTCAGCCTGGAATGTTCGCCCTATCTGGCCAACGACACAGACGGAACCATCGCCGAGGCGCGCCGCCTATGGGCCGCGGTCGAGCGCCCCAACCTGATGGTCAAAGTGCCGGGCACGCCGGCCGGCCTTCCCGCCATACGCCAGCTGATCGGCGACGGGATCAACGTCAATGTCACCTTGGTGTTTTCCGTGCTCACCTATGAGCAGGTCGCCGAAGCCTATATGGCGGGGCTCGAGGATCTGGCCCATTCGGGCGGCGTGATCGCGATGATCGGCAGCGTCGCCAGCATCTTCGTCAGCCGCATCGATGCCGCCATCGACAAGCGGCTCGACCAGCTTGCCGACCCGTCGCAGAGAGATCGATTTCGCGACCGGGTGGCGATCGCCAACGCCAAGCTCGCCTATGATCGCTACAAGGCCTTATTCTCCGGCCCGCGGTGGCAGCGTCTCGCCGAGGTGGGTGCTAAGACCCAGCGTCTGCTGTGGGCCTCCACCAGCCCCAAATCGCCGTCCCTGAAAGATACCTTCTATGTCGAGGCCCTGATCGGCCGCGACACCGTCGATACCATTCCCCCGGCCACCATGGATGCTTTCCGCGATCATGGAGAGGTGCGCCGCGACGCCCTCGACCAGGATATGGCGGAGGCCCACACACTGCTGGTCGAGCTGGAAAAGCAAGGCATCTCGCTCGGGGACGTGACGCATAAGCTGGTCGAGGAGGGCGTCAGAAAATTTTCCGACTCGTTCGACGCCCTATTGGGGGCGATCGCCCGGCGCCGGCGTGTCGCGATCGAGGATGGCCGGGTCGGCCAGTCGATCGGCTTCGGCTCGACCGCGATGACCAGCGCTGTGGAGGCGGAAACCGAGCTTTGGCGGACAGACCGGCGCGGCGCGCTTCTGTGGGCCGGCGATCCGTCGCTGTGGAGCGGGACGGACGAAGAAAAATGGATCGGCTGGTTGCCCATCGTCGAACAGGAATTGGCCGATATCGGCCGGCTGCAGGCCTTCGCGGCGACGGTTCGATCGGGCGGCTTCACCGACCTCGTCCTGCTGGGCATGGGCGGGTCGAGTCTGGGGGCGGAAGTGTTCGGCGAGGTTTTCGCCAGCAGGACCACCAGCCCGCGCTTCCATTTGCTGGACAGCACCGATCCACGACAGATCCTGGCCCTGGCGCAATCGATCGATCCGCGCCGGAGCCTGTTCATCGTCTCGTCGAAATCCGGCGATACGCTGGAGCCCAACCTGTTCCTCGATTATTTTTTCGCCACCGTCAGCCGAATTTTGGGCGCCGACAAGGCGGCCGCCCATTTCGTCGCGGTGACCGATCCCGCATCGCCGCTGGAGACCCGCGCCAAGCAACTCGGTTTTTCCCACATCTTTTACGGCCGACCGGCGATCGGCGGCCGCTATTCGGTGCTCTCGAAATTCGGCCTGGTTCCGGCCGCCGCGCTCGGAATCGACATCGACCGCGTTCTCACTTTGGCGCGGTCGATGCAGCGAAGCTGCGGGCCCGACGTGCCGCCCGCCGAGAATCCGGGCATCCAGCTCGGCATCGCGCTGGGCGTGGCGGCGACGCGCTTCGGCCGTGACAAGGTCACCCTGATCGTTTCGCCGGGGCTGGCCGATCTTGGCGCCTGGCTGGAGCAGCTGTTGGCGGAAAGCACCGGCAAGCAGGGGCGCGGGCTGATTCCGTTGGCCGACGAACCGCTCGCGGCGCCCGAGTATTATGGCGACGACCGCTTCTTTGCTTATGTGGAACTGGACGGGCACGCCGATCAGCGCCAGCAGGATGCGATCACCGCGCTGGAACAGGCCGGGCATCCGGTCGCGCGGATCCGGGTGCCGGATATCTGGCATCTCGGTCAGGAGTTCTTCCGCTGGGAATTCGCCACGGCGGTGGCGGGGGCGATCATCGGCATCAATCCCTTCGACCAGCCGGATGTCGAGGCGAGCAAGGACGAGACCCGCGCGCTGACCAAGCGCTATGAGGAAACCCATGCCCTGCCGGACGAGGAGCCGATGTTCCGGGATAACGGCATCACGCTGTTCGCCGATCCCCGCAATGCCAACGAACTCGGCCGGCATAATTCCCTGTCCGGCTATCTGGCCAGCCATTTTCGCCGCGTCCGGTTGAATGACTATGCGGTGTTATCGGCCTATCTGCCGCGCAACGACGCCAATACGCAGTCCTTGACCGCGATGCGGACCCGCATCCGCGACAATACCCACGCCGCCACCTGCCTCGACTATGGCCCGCGTTTCCAGCATTCCACCGGCCAGGTCTATCAGGGCGGGCCGAATTCCGGCGTGTTCCTGCAGATCACCTGCGACGACCGCAGCGATATCGATGTGCCGGGCCACGCCTACAGCTTCGGCGTGGTGAAAGCGGCCCAGGCGCGCGGCGACCTTGCCGTGCTGGTCGGGCGGGGCCGACGCGCTTTGCGCGTTCACCTCAAGGACGTCGAACCGGGGCTCGCGGCGCTGGGTCGCGCTCTGGATGCGGCACTGTCGCCGCCGGACTTGGTTAAATGATTGGGGGCCGGCCCCCACACCCTCGGGGTCCTCGCTCCGCTCGTCCGAGCGGGGATGAGTCTCAGATGAGTCAGTCCAATGTCATCCCGCTCTAGGAACTAGACCATGCAACTCGGTGTCATCGGACTTGGCCGCATGGGCGGCAATATCGCGCGCCGCCTGATGAAGGCGGGGCATCACTGCGTGGTGTTCGACACCGACGCAAAGCCGGGCGAGGCGCTGGCCAAGGACGGTGCCATCGCGGCGAACTCGCTGGCCGACCTGGTGCAGAAACTTGAGGAAAAGCCGCGCATCGTCTGGGTCATGCTGCCCGCCGGGGCGATCACCGAGGAAACCGTCGATCGTCTCGGCGAGGTGCTGGAGCCAGACGACATCATCGTCGATGGCGGAAATTCGTTTTATAAAGACGATATTCGCCGCGCCGCGACCTTGGCCGAGACGCGCATCCGCTATGTCGATTGCGGCACCTCGGGCGGCGTCTGGGGGATCGAGCGCGGCTATTGCCTGATGATCGGCGGCGCGAAGGAAGCCGTCGACTACGCCGATCCGATCTTTTCGGCTCTTGCGCCCGGATTGGGCGAGATCCCGCGCACGCCGGGTCATGAGGGCGGCGATCCCCGCGCCGAGCGCGGCTATATTCATGCCGGCCCGGCCGGTGCCGGACATTTCGTCAAAATGGTGCATAACGGCATCGAATACGGGCTGATGCAGGCCTATGCCGAAGGGTTCGCCATACTGGACGGCAAGGATTCCGAGGATCTGCCGGAGACCGAACGCTTCACGCTCGACCTGTCGGACATCGCCGAGGTGTGGCGGCGTGGCAGCGTCATCTCCTCGTGGCTGCTCGATCTCGGCGCGATCGCGCTGGCCAAGGATCCCGGGCTGCAGGGCTATTCCGGCTATGTCCAGGATTCCGGCGAGGGCCGCTGGACCGTCGAGGCCGCAATCGAGGAGGCTGTGCCGGCCGAGGTGCTGTCATCGGCGCTCTATGCCCGGTTCCGCTCGCGTCAGCAGCAGAGTTTCGCCGACAGGATCCTGTCGGCCATGCGATTTGGTTTCGGTGGCCATGTCGAGGGGAAGGAACCGCTCGATCCGGCGCCGCCGGAACCAAAAAGCGTCAAGGCGGCGCAGTAGCGCCATGTCCGAAGGCGCGCCGACGCTGCATCCCTCCGATCCCTGCGCAATGGTGATCTTCGGCGCCACCGGCGATTTGACCAAGCGCCTGGTGATGCCGGCCCTCTATAATTTGTCGAACAGCGCGACGCTGCCGGAGAATTTCGCCGTGATCGGCATCGCCCGCTCGGACCAAACGGCGGAAAGCTGGGGCAACGGGCTGCGCGAGATGCTGAGCACCATTGTCGAGCCGGTCGACGAGACCGCCTGGCGGCGGCTTTTTGACCGGCTGCGCTATATTCAGGGCGATCTGACCAAGCCCGCCCTTTATAAAGCCCTTGCTGAGGCCCTGGCGGACAGCGAAGAGCAGGAGGGGACCAAGGGCAACGTCCTGTTCTATCTCGCCGTTGCCGATCATCTGTTCGACGGCGTGGTCGAGCAACTCGGCAAGGCCAAGCTGACCGATCAGCGCCGGGCGCCGGACGGGACGCTCTCGGCGTGGCGCCGCGTCGTGATCGAGAAGCCGTTCGGCCATGATCTCGACTCGGCGCGCGCGTTGAACGCCCATATTCAGCGGACGCTCGACGAAGAGCAGATTTTTCGCATCGATCACTTTCTCGGCAAGGATACGGTCCAGAACATCATGGCGCTGCGCTTCGCCAACGGATTGTTCGAACCGATCTGGAACCGCGATCGCATCGACCATGTGCAGATTACCGTGGCGGAGACGCTGGGGGTCGAGCGGCGCGGCGCCTTCTACGAGGCCACCGGCGCGCTGCGCGATATGGTGCCCAACCATATCTTCACCTTGCTGTCGATGGTGGCGATGGAACCGCCGATCGGCTTCAATGCCGGCGCGATCCAGGCCAAGAAGGTCGAGCTGTTTGCCGCGATCCCGTCCGTTCAACCGGATTGCGCGGTGCTCGGCCAGTATGGCGCGGGCAAGCTGGACGGCAAGAAAGTCGATGCCTATCGGGCTGAACCGGATGTGGCCGCGGACTCGACGGTCGAAACCTATGTGGCGTTGACGCTCGAAATCGACAATTGGCGTTGGGCCGGCGTACCCTTCTATATCCGGACCGGCAAGCATCTGGCGCACAAGACCAGTGAAATCGCCATCTGCTTCAAGCAAGCGCCCTATGCGGCGTTCCAAGGTACGCCGGTCGATTGCCTGCGGCCCAACTGGCTGGTGCTGCACATCGCCCCCGATGAAGGCATCTCGTTGCAATTCGAGGTCAAGCACCGCGGAACCTCGATGGATCTGGCCGCCGTCAAGATGGGCTTCAGCTATGACGATTGGTTTCCCAAGCAGGTCAATGTCGGATACGAAACCCTGCTCCATGACGTGATGATCGGCGATCAGACCTTGTTCATGCGGGCCGACATGGTCGAACAAGCCTGGCGGATCGTCCAACCGGTGCTCGATGCCTGCGCGGCCAAGGACGGGCTGCCTGTCGCGCTCTACACGTCCGGCAGCGAGGGCCCGACGGAGTCGGATGACATGCTGGCGCGCGACGGCGGCAGAGTCTGGCGACCCTTGGAGCCGGCCCGGTGAGCAACGCGCCGCTGATCGTCGCCCCCTCGATCCTGTCGGCGGATTTCAGCCGGCTTGGCGAGGAGGTCCGGGCGGTCGATGCGGCCGGCGCCGATTGGATTCATATCGATGTCATGGATGGGCGTTTCGTGCCCTCGATCAGCCTTGGTCCCGCGATCGTCGCGGCGGTGCGGCGCTGCACGAAAAAGCCGCTCAATGTCCATCTGATGATCGTCGAGCCGGAGCGCCACATCGCCGCCTTCGCCGAGGCGGGCGCCGATCATATCCTGGTCCAGTCGGATCCGTCGGCGACCCGCCATCTGCACCGGGTTCTGTCGCAGATCCGCGCTCTCGGCAAGAAAGCCGGCGTGGTGCTCGATCCGGCCAGCCCGGTCGAGATGATCGAGTATGTCCTTCATCTGTGTGACATCATCCTGATCATGACCGTCAATCCGGGATTTGCCGGTCAGCAGTTCCTGCCCGAAATGCTGCCCAAGATCCGTCGAATAGCAGGGCTCTGCGAAGAGCGCAGCGTCGATCCGGTCCTGGAGGTGGATGGCGGGCAAAACGCCGGCAATGCCGCCCAGGCGGTCGAGGCGGGGGCGAGCGCCATCGTCGCCGGCAGCGCGATTTTCGGGGCGGCGGATTATCGGGCGGCGATCGCCGAGATCCGGGCTTCGGCGGGCAGAGCCGCATGACCGCGCTCTTGACGCAGGACGAGCAGAAACGCGCCGCCGCGCTGCGTGCGGTCGCGGAAATCGAAGATGGCATGCTGGTCGGACTGGGCAGCGGATCGACCGCGGCCTATGCGATCGAGGCGTTGGCGTCGCGAGTCGGCGCCGGCTTGCGGGTTGCCGCGATCCCGACCTCTCAGACGACGGAGGCCTTGGCGCGGCGTCTCGGCATCACCATCACCGATTTCCATCGGCGTCACCGTATCGATATCACCATCGATGGCGCCGATCAGGTGGCGCTGGGCACGCTCGATCTGATCAAGGGCCTCGGCGGCGCCTTGCTGCGCGAAAAGATCGTCGCCGGCGCCAGCGACCGCATGATCGTCATCATCGATGACTCCAAGCTGGTGAAGCGGCTGGGAGGTCGGACGCCGCTGCCGGTGGAGATCGTCTCGTTCGGTTGGGAGACCGTGCTCGACCGTCTGGAGCAGTCCGGCTGCGAGCCGAAGCTGCGCTGGTCCGGGCGGCGGCCCTTCATGACCGACGGCGGCAATTGCATCGCCGATTGCGCCTTTGCCGAGATTGCCGATCCGCCTGCTTTGGAAGCGCGGCTGGCGGCGATCCTCGGTGTTGTCGAAAGCGGTCTGTTCATCGGCAGGGCCTCAAGGGTCATTGTCGGCCGCCCGACCGGCGCCGAAGTTATCGACGCTCCAGATGGAAGCTGACCCGCCCGCTCTATCGGACGATCAGATGCTCGACCGCTTCCAGTGCGCGGCGTTCGGCTATTTTCTCGATCATGTCGATCAGCGGACGGGTCTCGTGGCCGATACCAGCCGTCCCGGCTCGCCGGCCAGCATCGCCGTCGTCGGTTTCGCGCTGTCCTGTTATCCGGTCGGCGTCGAGCGCGGTTGGATGGAACGCGCCGACGCTGTCGCCCGGATCCTCGTCACCTTGCGTTTTTTCTGCGAGAGCCCGCAAAGCGATGCCGCCGACGCCACCGGTTACAAGGGGTTCTATTACCACTTTCTCGATATGGAAACCGGCCGCCGGGCGTGGAAATCGGAATTGTCGCTGATCGACACCACGCTGCTGCTGGCCGGCGTGCTGACGGCGCAGAGCTATTTCGATCGGGATAGGCCGGACGAGATCGAGATCAGGGCGTGCGCCGATGCGATCTATCAAAGGATCGATTGGCAGTGGGCACAGGGCAAGGGGACGACCGCACGCCATGGCTGGAAGCCCGAAAGCGGGTTTCTGCATTACGGATGGGAAGGCTATAGCGAGGCGACCATTCTCTATGTGCTGGGGCTGGCCTCGCCGTCTCATCCGCTGCCGGCCGACAGTTTCGGGGCGTGGACAGCGACCTATCAATGGGAAAACATCTATGAGGTGGAATATCTCTATGCCGGTCCGCTGTTCGTTCACCATTTTTCGCAGGCCTGGATCGACTTCCGCGGTATCCGCGATGACTTCATGCGCGAGAAAGACAGCGACTATTTTGAAAATACCCGCCGCGCCGTCCTGGTCCAACGCGGCTATGCGCAGCGCAATCCTTACGAGTTCAAGGGATATGGCCAGGATTGCTGGGGATTTTCCGCCAATGACGGACCCGGCAGGCGCGTGATGTCGCTGGCCGGCGGGCGCCGCCACACCTTCGGCTATGCCGCGCGCGGCGTGCCGTTCGGGCCCGACGACGGCACCCTGAGCCCATCCGCCATTCTCGCCTCCTTGCCCTTTGCCCCCGAGATGTCGCTCGCGGCCATCCGTCATGTCTGTCGCCACTATCCCGACCTGATGCGGGATTGGCGGCTGCCCAGCGGCTTCAATCCGACCTTGGCGCAGGATGGTCCGGCCGGGTGGATATCCGAAGGCTATTTCGGCTTGGATCAGGGCATCGTCGTTCTGATGATCGAAAATTACCGCTCCGGGCTGATCTGGCGCCTGATGCGGCGATGTGCCGCGGTCGAAGGCGGGTTGCGCCGCGCCGGCTTCACCGGCGGCTGGCTGTCATGAGCCCGTCTGGCTTTTCGCGTGAAGAGCGGGCGGTCGCGGCCAATGCGCGTCCGCCCGGATGGCACAATCCCAAAGCGGCGGGCCGTTATGATCTGGTGGTGATCGGCGCAGGGCCGGGCGGGGCGACAGCCGCGCGCGAGGCGGCGGCTCTGGGGGCCAAGGTGGCCCTGATCGAGCGCGATCGTGTCGGCGGCCATTGCCTCAATGTCGGCTGCGTGTCGTCCAAGGCGCTGATCCGGACCGCGCGCTTCTATGCGGAAATGCGCGATGCCGAGACCCTCGGCGGACAGGTTCAGGGTGACCAGGCGATCGATTTCGCCGCGATCATGGCGCGCATGCTGCGGGTGCAGATGCGACTCAGCCGAGCCTATTCCGCGCAACGATTGCGCGATGCCGGCATCGATCTCTATTTTGGCGCGGCTGAGTTCTGCGGCTCGGACACCCTTTCGGTGGAGGGCGAGGTGCTGCGGTTTCGCAAAGCGCTGATCGCGACCGGCGCGCGGGTGCTGACTCCGGCGATTCCCGGTCTGGCCGAGGCGGGCTATCTGACCAACCAGACGATTTTCAATCTCACCGAATGCCCGCGCCGTCTGCTGGTGGCAGGCGGCGGTCCGCTTGGCTGCGAACTGGCGCAAGCCTTCTGCCGCTTCGGCGCGCATGTCATCATCGCCCAGGACAACCCGACCTTTCTGCCCAAGGAAGAACGCGACGCTGCCCAGATTCTCTCGGATTCCCTGGCGCATGACGGCGTCGAAATCCATCTCAATACCGAGGTGGTCGCCGTGCGGCTTGAAGCCGGGCGTAAATGCGTCGATCTGGTCTCCGAGGACGATCTCTTCAGCGTTGTGGTCGATGACATCGCCGTCGGCGCAGGCCGCATGGCCAATGTCGAAGGGCTGAATCTCGAGGCAGCGGGAGTCGCCTATGACGCCGGAACCGGGGTGCGCGTCGATGACTTCCTCCGCACCAGCAATCCGCGCATCTTCGCCGCGGGTGACGTCTGCCTGGAGCATAAATTCACCCATGCCGCCGAGGCCTCGGCCAGGATTGCGGTGGGGAACGCCCTGTTTCTCGGCCATCAGCGTCTGAGCGCTTTGGTCATCCCCTGGTGTACCTATACCGATCCGGAAATCGCGCATGTCGGTCTGTACGTGGAAGAGGCGCGCGAGCAGGCTATCCCGGTGCGGACCTTCACCATTCTGATGCATGACGTCGATCGCGCGGTCACCGATGGTGAAGATGCCGGGTTCGTAAAAATTCACGTTCGGGCCGGCAGCGACCAGATTTTAGGCGCGACCATCGTGGCGCGCCATGCCGGGGAAATGATCAACGGGCTGTCTTTGGCCATCACCTCGGGAATCGGGCTGCAGGCGCTGGCGCGGGTCATCCACACTTACCCGACCCAGGCCGAAGCGATCAAACTGGCGGCCGAGGCTTATCAGCGCTCCAGATTGACGCCGAGGCTCAAGGCTCTCGCCGCGCGATGGCTGGCGCGATAACGGCGGAACGCCCGCAGCGAGTGACGAAACTATAACCGGGGGCGGTCTCAAATCATCGAGCACAGACCTGTAAATGTCCGGCGCGAGCGCATCGCGGACCGGCCGACTGACCGAGGATGAAATCGATGTGACCCGCAAGACAGCCTTCATGGATGACAAATACGTGTCCGTCAGCTAGGAAACGGCCGGCGATGAAGAGGAAAAAACCATCATGTCGGGCTGTCGTTTTACCGTACTGGCACTTGTCTTATTGCTGCGGCTTGGAGGACAAACGGCTGCCGCACCGGCCGAGATCATGCCTTTGAGCGACGCAACGAAGATGGCGATGACGGGGAAGGCCTGGAACCCCGGATGTCCGGTCCCCCTGGACGATCTGGTCGCCGTCTCTGTGAATTACGTCAATTTCGACGGCGCCGATCGAAGCGGCGTCGTTGTCATCCACAAACGCTTTGCCAACGATATTTCGGCGATTTTCAAAGAGCTTTATGACATCAAATTTCCTATTCGCACCGTATCGACCTACGAGAATTACGAAGTCGGCAAGTCCGCATATTCCGATGCCACGGTCGGTTTCTATTGCCGGAAGGCTCAGGATGCGCCGACGGAATGGAGCGCACATGCCTATGGTGCCGCGATCGACATCAATCCCTTGGAAAATCCATTTCTGGATGCCAAAGACGGATGGTGGCCCGAAGGCACCGCGCCGATGGCGCCCCGGGACTCCGTCACGGGAAAAGTATATCCCGGCACGGAAGTCTTCCAGATTTTCGCTCGCCACGGCTGGGCGTGGGGAGGCTTCTACACAGACGAGCCGGACTATATGCATTTTTACAAATTAACGGTTGGGAGAGGAAATCCGTTGGAGCGGCACTATGTGGTCGACAGCATGGACTACCTGCCTGACGCAGCTTCCAAGCCACCTTCTCACTAGCGCGCTCCTAGGTCCCGATCCTGGCCCGTCACTGCAGAGATCGGAGCATGGCGAGAGAGGCCGATTTTGCGGGGCGCGTTCTTTCGCTCGAAGACGAAGTGCTGCGTCTATGGGGCATGATCAGCGGTCGTTATCGCTTGGCCGTTGGCAGTCGGGCGCCGGTGATCGACACGATGTTGTGAGCGACCGCGCGCAGCACCGGCGCCTGCATCTTGCGACGCGGACCGTAAAGGATGTTCGTCGGCTTGGCTGGTCTGTATTCGACCATGGTCCGACGATCCAACGAATTTCCCGGTGCAGTCCTGACCCGCTAGAGCCGGATGCTTTTAGGTGGAATCGCTGCGCGATTACCCCTAAAAGCTGAATCCGCCTCTAAACAAATAGCTAGAGGGCGATTCAGACATTAGATCGACGCGTATACGCGTCGAT
>Ga0116226_10005125_pt1 | contig 11673 bp, 12 predicted proteins | sample S1TSphfallax_FD_89692 | JGI IMG/M metagenome (GOLD analysis project Ga0116226, IMG submission 89692) | Host-associated microbial communities from peat moss isolated from Minnesota, USA - S1T2_Fa - Sphagnum fallax MG | ecosystem: Host-associated > Plants > Peat moss > Unclassified | place: USA... | reverse complement strand
TCTTGGTCTGCTCTGGTTGTCCCGACGCATCACGGTACGCCGTGACCCGCGAGCGGGAGGGGCAACTCTGTCTCTCTATCTTATCCCGTATCGACACCGCGCCGCGCCCGGCGACCGTCTGAAACGGGAAAGCGGGTCCGGCCCAGGCAACGTCCAAAACATCTTCACACGGCGTAGAGAGAAGTCTTTCCCACTTGTGCCGATATAGGCCAGCAGTGTCGCAGGTTGAACCGTTTCGAACCGACGATGTATGCCTGAGTGAACGAACAGGTTGATTTATAACACCATTGCGTCATTGCTGATCGGGTCGGGGGTTCCTATTCTCAGATCAACCCAGTGGCCGCTCAACGACAACTGGAAACTACACAGGAGAAACACAACATGAAGAACTTGAAGAACCTTCTGAACAACCTGGTCAACGATGAGTCTGGTCAGGACCTGATCGAGTACGCCCTCGTAGCGGCCCTGGTTGGTCTTGGCGCTGTTGCTTCCATGAAGAGCCTCGCGACGATCATCAACACCTCGTTCAACAACATCGGCTCGACCCTCTCCACCGCCTAGTCGTCGGCTGTCGAACGACGGGGCCGCCGTCCAGGCAATGGAGCGGGACCCCAAGGTTTTTTGGAAACACACCGCTGTACACCTTCAAGGCGAGTCTGCCCGGCCTGGAGTACAGCTCAACCTCCCCCAGCAGGGGACTTTGTTGGCAACACGGTCAGGCAAACAATCCTGACTCAACGAAGCGCAGCAACCAAATTTCAGTCCGTAGCGAGATGTCAGCCAATGATGCCGATCGATAAGGAATTCGTGTACCCGGCGGCGGCCTCGATCTGCGCCTTGATAGGCTCGGTCTTCGACGTCAAGAGCCGTCGGGTGCCCAACTTCCTGACAGGGCCCGCGATTCTTAGCGGCCTTCTGCTGCATGGGCTGCTGGACGGATGGTACGGTCTGGGCAACTCAGCCATCGCCGGTCTGGTTTGCGGCGTGGTCTTTCTGATTTTTTACCTCGCGGGCGGTATGGGCGCGGGGGACGTAAAGCTGATTACAGCGGTGGGCTGCCTGTCGGGCACTCACTACGTCGCGTTTCTGCTGGCCTTTACGGGGATCGCCGGCGGTGTGATGGCGGTGGGCCTGGCGCTGGTCCGGGGCCGTCTGAAAGAGACGCTGTTGAATGTGTTTACGCTGATGTCGCACCACCGGTCCGAGGGGCTAACACCTCATCCGGAGATTAACGTTCTTAACGCGGGCACTCTTCGGCTGCCATATGCACTTGCCATCTCCGCGGGTTGCGCACTGACTTTCTGCTTGCAGGGAGTGCAAAGGTAAACCCATGAATCCACGCCGACTCGTACTCGCACTGGTTGTCGCACTTGGGGTCTCGGGCGTCTTCACGTTCTGGCTCAGCAAGAAATATTCGAAGGCCCCGGTCAAGGAAGCGCCGAAGCAACAGTATGTCGCCGCATCGGTGGGTCTGGACGCGGGCGAAGTCCTGCATCCGACCGCGCTGAAGCTGGTCGACTGGCCGGAGACGCAGCCGCTACAGGGCGCTTTCCGGAACCCCAAGGACCTCGATGGTCGCGTCGTCCTCTATCCTCTCGCGGAGGGAGAACCCATCATCGACCGGGACCTCGCGGCGGTAGGCTCCGGTGCCGGCCTCACGGTGAAGATTCCCGAAGGCATGCGCGCGATCTCGCTACGCACGGACGATGTTGTCGGCGTCGCTGGGTTTCTTCTTCCCGGCACCTACGTCGACGTACTGGTGACCTATCACACGGTGGCGGCGGCGGAGCCGATTACGGCGACGATCCTGCAAGACGCCCAGGTGCTCGCGGCCGGCCAGAAGTTTCAGCCAGACCCGGAGGGCAAGGCGACCTCGGTGGACGTGGTGACGCTACTGGTCACTCCCGAAGACGCGGAGAAGGTCGTGCTTGCAAGCTCGCAAGGCATCGTTCACTTTGTGCTTCGCAACGGCACGGACCGCGACAAGGGCAAGAATGCCGCGGTGCAGCTCTCGCAACTGGAGGGCGGCGCGCCGCCCAAGCCGGTGGCGACGCCCGGCCCGGTAAGGGTCTCGCGCCCCGTGGCCGCGCACTCCTCCTACACGGTTGAGACGATCAACGGCAGCAAGCAGAGCATGGAGTCGTTCAAATGAGGCCCCTAATGACCAAATCGGCCCAGTCGACCAACGCGCTGCGCGCATCGGCGCTGTTGCTTGCCGTGGGAGTCTGTTCCGCCGTGGCCTTTGGCCAGGTGCCTCCCCTGCCGTTGGCCCAGCCCCCGGCCCCGCCGGCCAAGGCAGCCCCGCAGCAGGCAGCGCCGCCACAGCCCGCGCCGCAGATGCCCGTTCTGCGTGAGACGGTGATCGCCGCCGCGACCCCCGCCCCGGAGAATGCCTTTACGCAGAGCGCGGCGATGAGCCAGACCCTGCATGTGATCGTCGGACGCAGCGTCTTCATGGAGACGATGGACCGTGTGAAGCGGGTGTACATCGCGAATCCGGCCGTGGTCGACTCCTATACCGCCAACCCGCACGAGATCGTCATCACCGCGAAGTCGGCGGGGACCAGCAGCATCATCCTGTGGGACGAGACCGGCCACTCGAAGGCCTATCAGCTCTCGGCCGATGTGGACGTCGAGGACCTGGCCGCGTCGATGAAACGCGCGATGCCGGTAGAAGACGTGCAGGTCCACAGCCGTGAGAGCAAGGTCGTGCTGACCGGAACGGTGAGCAGCGAGGCCAAGTCGGACGAGGCGGTGAAGCTCGCCACCCTCTACTCCAAGGACGTCTCCAACTCGCTGATCATCAACCGGGCCCTTATCAAGCAGGTCAACCTGAAGGTGCGGATCATCGAGGTCGACCGGTCGAAGGAGGCCCAGTTCGGGGTCAACTTCTTCAGCCAGGGCGGCAGCATCCTCTCCAATACATCGACCCAGCAGTTCGGCTCGATGCCGACCTACACCCCGCCCACGACGACGTCCGCGGGACTGCTGACGGTCAGCGACCCGCTGAACTTCCTGCTCTTCAGCTCCAAGCTGAATGTGGGCGCGACCATCAAGGACCTCGAGGCCAAGCAGGTGCTGCAGATCCTGGCGGAGCCCAACATTACGACGCTGAGCGGGGAGAAGGCGAACTTCCTCGCCGGCGGCGAGTTCCCCTATCCCGTGGTCCAGGGCAGCTCTGGCGGAACGACCTCGATCACGATCATGTTCCGTTCCTATGGCGTGAAGCTGGAGTTTACGCCGGTCGTGAACGCTGACGATACGGTGGAGATGAAGGTGGCACCCGAGGTAAGCGCGCTCGACTTCACCAACGCCGTCACCATCAGCGGATACACCATTCCAGCGCTTTCCACGCGCAAGGCGGAGACCCAGGTCACGGTCCGCAACGGCCAGAGCTTCGCCATCGGCGGGCTGCTGGACCAACGGACGACGGACCTCTACAACATGACCCCCGGCATCGCGAACGTGCCGATCCTGGGCCAGCTCTTCCGCTCCAAACAGGTCACGCATTCCAACAGTGAGTTGATCGTGGTGGTGACGCCCGAGGTGATCAACCCGCTCAGCCAGACGCCAGTACCGGTCGAACCGAAGCCCGTGATTCCGACCCTCTCCCGGGACCAGTTCGACAAGTCTCTGCCCAAGGGGGCAGAGGCAATCGTGAAGTAGAACCAACCGTTCGTCAGAGTGCCGAGCCAGTGAGGGGAATCCATTGAACGCGACTAGAGCAAATCAGAGCACGCTGAGCGCATCGATTGTCACCGTGTCCGTCGACCCGGAGCTGGTGCAGGGGCTCATCGACGCGGCGGAGAGCATCTCGTGGGTGCTGACCACGGCGGACTTCGAGTCCTATATCTCGCCCGCGCGGCGGCCCAACATCTCCATGCAGATCAAGACCTCCGAGATCTGCGTCGCGGTTGTGGACTTCGACAAGAACGTGGAGCTTGCCGTCGAGTCCGTCGTCTATCTCCAGCAGTTGTTCTCCGGGCGGGTCAGCGTGGTTGCGCTCTCCAAGAGCCGCGAGCCGGAGCTGATGCTGCTGGCGATGCGCAACGGATGCAACGAGTTTCTGGCGAAGAGCTTCAATGAGGACGACCTGATCGAACTCTTCGAGCGGCTCAGCCAGCAGCGCGCCACCGTGCCGTTGCGCAATGCGATGTCGGGCTCGGTGCTTTCCTTCTTCGGCGCCAAGGGCGGTGTCGGTTCCACCACGCTGGCCGTACACCTGGCGCTTTACCTGGTGCAGTGCCACCAGAAGCGGACGCTGCTGATCGACAACCATCCTGAACTCGGCCACGTGTGTGTGTACCTCGGCATCGACGGCACGCGCTTCCACTTCCATGAACTGGTACGCAACGTAACCCGTCTGGACAGCGAACTGCTGCGTGGATTCACGGCGAAGCACCCGAGCGGCCTCGAGGTACTCTCCTCGCCGGACGTCTGCGGCGGAAGCCGCGAGATCGACGGCGAATCGGTGACCAAGCTGCTTGAGTTCCTGCGCACCGAGTACGACTACATCGTCATCGACGGCTCCACGAACCTGCATGACAGCGACCTCGCGGCGCTCGAAGGCTCCGACCACATCTACCTGGTGGCCACGCCGGAGATTGGCGCGATCCGCGATCTCTCGCGCTACGTCGACAACCTCACCCGCATCGAGACGACCACCGAGAAGATGCATGTCGTCATCAACCGGTTTTCGTCGCGCTACGCGGTGAAGGTGGAGCAGATCGAAAAGGCGATCCGCCTGCCGATCGCGATCCGCCTGCCGAACAGTTACACGGAGCTGGTGCGCTCCGTCAACCTGGGGGAGCCGATCGCCCCCAACCGCAAGTCGGAGTTCTCCATGCAGTTCATCAATTGGGCGCGGACCCTGGCCGGAGACGCGCCGCGTCCCGCGGCAGCGGCCGAGGCCAAGCCCAAGTCGCTCTTCGGATTCATGAGCAAGCAGACGAGTTCCTAAGGAAAGAGAAGAAAGAGGTACGCAGAGACCGGGCCTTACAGGGACTTCCACCGAATACGCCAGTGACGTACTAAGAAGATGGGACATAGCAAATGGCTGAGGGCGCAGTAATCAACGGGTCGTTGCCTCGCAATCCGCCGCAGCTCACCCGCATGGGCGAGAAGCGCGGAGTGCCGGACGAGGTGCAGCAGAAGCTGAAGTCGGCCGTGCATACGGTGCTGATCCAGCGGCTCGACCTGGAGCGGCTGGACGACATTCAGCAGACCCGCGCCGGTCAGCAGCAGATCTTCGTACTCATCCAGCAGATTCTTGGCGAACAGGGTGTCCCTCTCAGCGCCTCGGAGCGCGACCGCCTCGCGCAGGAGGTCCTGGACGAGGTCTTCGGCTTGGGCCCGCTGGAGCCGCTGCTGAACGATTCGACCGTCAGCGATATTCTGGTGAACACCTTCAGCTCGGTCTACGTGGAGCGGCGCGGGCAGCTTGAGAAGACGGCCGTGACCTTCAAGGACAACCGGCACCTCATGCACATCATCGACAAGGTCGTCTCCGCGGTGGGCCGGCGCGTGGACGAGTCTTCGCCGATGGTCGATGCGCGGTTGAAGGACGGCTCGCGCGTTAACGTCATCATTCCTCCGCTCGCGGTGGACGGCCCCATCCTCTCGATTCGTAAGTTCGGCAGCTCGCCCTTGCAGGCCGAGGACCTGGTCCGCAACAAGATGCTGACGCCGCAGATGCTCGAAGCGTTGAAGGGCGCGGTACAGGCGCGGTTGAACATTGTGATCTCGGGCGGTACCGGCGCCGGCAAGACCACGGTGCTGAACGTGCTCTCGGGCTACATCTCGAACAAGGAACGCATCGTCACCATCGAAGACTCGGCCGAACTTCAGGTAAAGCAGGAGCACGTGGTTCGTCTGGAGACCCGGCCTCCGAACGTGGAAGGCAAGGGCGCCATTCGGCAGCGCGAGCTGGTCATCAACGCGCTGCGTATGCGGCCGGACCGCATCATCCTCGGCGAGGTCCGCGGCGAAGAGACGCTGGACATGCTACAGGCGATGAACACGGGCCACGACGGCTCCATCACCACCATCCACTCGAACACGCCGCGCGACGCGCTCGCCCGCCTTGAGACAATGGCGATGATGAGCGAGGTGCGCCTGGCGGAGAAGGCCGTGCGCGCGCAGATCGCCGCCGCCGTGCATGTCATCATCCAGGTCGCGCGCCAGAGCGACGGCAGCCGCCGCATCACGCACATTACGGAGTTGACCGGGGCCTTCGGCGATGTCGTCAGCATGCAGGACATCTTTCTCTTCGAGCGCAAGGGACTGGGGCCGAACGGCGAGGTGAAGGGAAGGTTCTTCGCGACCGGTGTTGTGCCGAAGTTCGCCGACAAGCTGCAGGCGGCGGGAATGCCGCTGCCCAAGGGCCTGACCGAACACTCGGTCGACATATAAGAGGCGCATATGATGATTCCTTTAGCATTCATGTTCATGCTGTTGATGGTCTTCGGCATCCTGCTGATCACGATGCGGGCGACGCCGGAACAGAAGGCGGTCAGCAACAGGCTTGCATCCATTCGCGCGACGACCGGCCAGGGCGGTGTCGGCGGCGCGGAGCAGGACGGCCTGTTGAAGGCGGAGGCCTCAGGCAACTTCGACTGGATCGAAGACCTTCTGGAACGTTTCTCCATCACGCAGAAGATGCAGTCGCTGATCCTGCAGGCGAACAGCAGCACGACCTTCGGAACGATGATCGTACTCAGCTTCGTCCTCGGGCTGGTGGGCAGCTTCGTCACGTTCATCTTTCTTCCCGTTCTGGCGGTCGCATGCGGCGTCGCGGTCGCGCTGGCCTTTATTCCATTTGCCGTTCTCATGTTCAAGCGGAAGCGGCGCATCGACGCCTTCAACCGGATCCTGCCCGAGGCCATCGACATGATGGCGCGGTCGCTGCGCGCGGGACACTCGATGGTGGCGGCCATCAGCATCGTCGCGGAGCACGCGGCGGAGCCGGTGGGCTCGGAGTTCGGCGAGGTCTTCCGCAAGCAGAACTTTGGCCTCCCGCTGCGCGACGCGCTCACCCAGCTTCTGGAGCGCATCCCCTCGCAGGACCTCCGCGTCGTGGTCACCGGAATTCTGGTGCAGAAGGACACGGGCGGCAACCTCGCCGAGATCCTCGACCGCACCGTCAAGGTGATCCGCGAGCGGCTCCGCATCCAGGGCGAGATCAAGACGCACACCGCACAGGGCCGGTTGACGGGATGGATCCTCTGCGGACTTCCCGTCATCATGCTCGTGCTCATCAACATGATCAACCCCGGGTACTCGAACGTTCTCTTCGAGCCCGGGTTCGGCCGCACGCTGTTGTATGTGGGCATCGTGCTGCTGATCGCCGGCGGTTTGATTATCCGGCAGATTGTGAACGGAATCGAAGTCTAACAGTATCAGGAAGAGCGAATCGTCCGAGGGTCATGGCGGACGGGAAGCTGGGTCGAAGTCACAATGCAAATCGTCTTCTTTCTCGCGATCGGTTTTACGGTGTTCCTCACCATTGCGCTCATCAGCGCGCCGGTGCTGCTGAAGCCTTCTCCGGAGGCCGAGCGGCTGTTGGAGGTCGTGACCAGCGCCCGCGACGACAAACGCACCATCCGCAGCAAGGAGCTCTTTCAGGAGAGCATTCTCCGCGTCGGCCGCGACCTTCGCGGACGCCTCGGCCTCGCGGAAAACGAAAAGCTGAAGAAGCGCCTCATCGAGGCCGGCATGCGCGACAAGAGCACGCTGGACCTCTTCTTCGCCGTGCAGCTCGTGATGCCCCTGGTGGGAGGCTTCGCCGGCAGCTTCATCCCGGTCAATACCGCCTTCTGGGTATTTGCCTGTGCCGTTGTGGGATACATGTCCCCGGACTTCTGGCTTACAAAGAAGACAGCCGCGAGACGGAAGAGAATTCGCCGCAGTATTCCCGACGCTCTGGACCTGCTTACCATCTGCGTGGATGCGGGTCTGGGCCTGGACCAGGCGATGCTGCGGGTGAGCGCCGAACTTTCGGTCAGCCACCCGGACATCAACGAAGAACTGACCCAGGTGAACCTGGAGCAGCGCGCGGGCAAGCCGCGCATGGAAGCATGGCAGGCGCTGGCGGAAAGGACCCAGCTGGAAGAGTTCAAGGCGTTCGTCAGCATGTTGATGCAGACGGACAAGTTCGGAACACCGATTTTGAAGGCGCTGAACCAGTTCTCCGAGGAGATCCGAATGAAGCGCCGGCAGCACGCGGAGGAGGCGGCATCGAAGACCAAGATCAAGATCATCTTCCCGCTCGTCATCTGCATCTTTCCCTGCATCTTCATTGTGCTGCTCGCGCCGGCCATCCTCAGCATCTCCTCCGGCTTCAAGTCGATCGGCAACTAGGACGGGGTTGAGAGGTCGGCATAAGGTCAGCGGTGCCCGCTCCCGCGCCGGGGTTTGTAAAAGGGTTTTGTACGAGTTTACGGAAAGGAGGACTACATCATGGATACATCCGTTCTGGTTCGGGTTGCAGCCAGTGTTTTCGCCGCCATCGTTCTGGCTGTCATCATCTACCGCAGAAAGCAGAAGGCTGTTTAGTCCTTGGCTGTATATGTCTATTGAGGGGCCGTTGTTCATGCGTCTTGTCAGAGTGGTGAATAAAACGCGGGGCACGACGGTGGGCGAGAGCGTTGAGGTTGCCAGCACGTCTCTCACCAGGATGTGGGGCCTTCTCGGACGGCGGGGTCTGGATTCCGGAGGCGGGCTATGGATCATGCCCTCCTCCGGTGTTCATACGATGGGGATGCGCTTCCCCATCGATGTGGTCGGTCTCGATAAACAGATGCGCGTTATCAAGCTGTGGCAGGAGCTGGTGCCGTACCGCGTGACCTCCGTCAGCATGAAGACGCGGAGCGTCATCGAGCTGGCCGCGGGGAAGATCCGCGAGAGCAGGATTGAAGTGGGCGATGTGCTGGAAGTGACGCCCAAGGCATCTTAGGTTCCCGGTCTACGGGCCCAAGTACCCGTTGCGCGAGTTAGACGGGAGATCTCTATTCCAATCCATGTTTCAGATGGGCTGCCCGCTGGAGATCAGCTTGGCGTCGGCCTCTTTGGCGTGTACGGACGCGCGAGCACCCAGGCCGAGCAACTCCGCCAACGCATAGCCGGAGCACAGCGTCATCACCGGGTCGAGGACGATGCGATATTTGAACTCCGCGTGGCTGATCATGTACGGCAGCGGGAAGAGCGCCATGGGCAGCGCGAAGAGAATGGCCAGCGCGTAGCGGCGCGAGCGCGCGAGCAGCCAGATGCCCGTAAATCCGAAGATGCTTGTAAACAGCGCGTGCATGGTGAAGAGTGCGGAGCCCGGATGCGAGCCCGTGCCGGTCCAGTAGCGGAAGGTGCGGATGGCGGTGAGTCGGGCAAAACGGCCCGGATCGGCGAGGATATACTGCTTCGCGAGGGCGGACTTGTGGTCGGTGTACGCGACCTCGCCGCGGGCCTTGTAGTCGGCGAGCTCGGAGGCGTTCGAGGCGGGGAAGACCGACTCATCGAGGAAGCCGTTTGCGCCCGGGCGGTTGCCCATCCAGAGCTCGAAGCCGACCGTCGTGCGCAGCGGAATGAAGGCGTGGAAGACACGCGCGTTGCGCGCGGGCCATGGTGAGTAGACGATCGCGAAGGCGAGCACGGCGAGCAGCGGCATCCACGCGATGCGCGCGCGGGCCTGTGATACGTATGCCTGATAGACGAGCCAGAGCGAGACCGCGATCAAGACGAGCAGAAGTGCCGGATTGACCAGCGCGGTGAACCCGCAGTAGACGCCAAGCGTGACCCAGTGGATGGGGCGAAGTTCGTAAAGCTCGCGAAAACTAAGCGCAATCGCGATAAGGCCAACGAGCAGGCAGCAGGAGAGTGAGGTCTCCCAAAAGATCGCGGGCGTCCAGGCCAAGGGCAGCGAGACGGCCCAGATGAGTCCGGCGATGGTCGCCGCGGCCTGGGTGAAGAGCCGGCGGGCGACGCGCATTATCAGGTAGATCGTCGCGAGGTTCAGCGCGGTGTGGGCGCAGAAGATAAAGACCGCCGAGGTCTTCGAGTAAGTGCCGAAGAGCTTGAAGACTCCGGCGATGAGGATGGGATAGGCCGGGGCCATGAAGGCCGTCGGCCCGGTCGGCGCGCCGAAGGGATTGCTGAGGCCCTGGCCCTTCAGCAGCGAGTCCGCCAACAGGCCCATCTCGATCGGACGGGTAAAGAGCCAGCCGACAGGGTAGTGTACGAGGACGATGCGAAGGACGAGCAGCCGCATCGCGAGCGCGACGCCGAGCACAAGGACGGTGTGCGAGAGGCGAAGCTGGGGGGCGTCCGCGGTCTCCGACCGGGTTGGGGCAGTACGCTGCGGCGGCATCAGACTCCTCAAGCTCTAGCTTAGCCGCCCGGACCACGCGCATCCATCGGACTTTCGTGGGAGCTACAAGAGGAGTATCGGCGGCCCGGATTCAGGAATGAACCCATCGTTGCGTTGTCTATGGGGCGGAGTGGTCCCACATCCTGGCCTTCTCCTCGGCCTCGTGCTTCTTGAAGGCCGCCTCCTCGCCGGGTGTCATAAACTCCGGTCCAACCGGCCACACGGAGATGTCGCGCATGCAGTAGCGGCGTGGTGTTCCGTGCATGGAGATGACGGCCTCGTTCAACTCCAGCAGCGTTCCGCGCGGCAGTGCGAGTTCATGCTCGTTGGGCTGATACATGGTGCCGACGGGATAGTCCACGAAGGGTGTGGCGGACTGCTCGATGTGGTTGCCGAGGATGTTGGCGACGGGCTTGCCCTCGGTGAAGGCGACCAGCCGCGCGAGGCTAGAGGTAAAGGCGGGGAAGTCCGCGACATAGATGCGGCCGGGATAGACCGTGTCGCCGCCCAGCAGCACGGCCGTGTTGCGGTCGTACATCGCGATGCTGACCTTGCTGTGGCCGGGGATGGGGATCACGTCGATCATGCGGCCGCCAAGGTCGACGTGACCGATGTCTGTCGGCCAGTTCGCGATGCCGAAGAACTTCTTCGTCGCCTCGACCTCCGATGGAATGAAGGTGACGGGGATCGCCGGGTCGTTCATCGCCCGGATGGCCGCGTCGCCGAAGGTGTGGTCTTCGTGCTCATGCGTGTGCGCGACGATCAGTGGAATGCTGGCCCGGTTGTTGCGCGCAAGCCAGCTCTTGATGGTGTGCTCGAGCGCGGGCACAAGGTTGCCGTTGCGCGATCCGGTGTCCATCAGCAGCGCGCGGTTGTGGCCGAAGAGCAGGAAGACGAAGGGCTTCTCGAAGTCCGTGCAGGGCGACTGTCGCAGGATGTAGAACTCCGGGTTATATTCATGCACCTGCCACTCGGGAATCTCCATGCACTTCGGCTGCTGGGAGAGCCAGCGCGCGGGCAGCGTGCCGCGCTGGATATCGCCGCCGTTGGGTTGGGGAAGCTGGGCGAAGGCCGTGGTCGCGATGAGGCCGAGGCCGAGGGCGATGGAAGCTAGATGCCTGTTCATGGTTCCTCGTATCACGATCGAACGTAGTGAAAGAAACTGGCGCGCAGCCTGGTTGGGATGCGCGCCAGTTGTGTTTCGAGCAAAGACTAGAAGATGTATTTGCCGGAGAACTGCATCTGGCGGGGCGAGACGAGCAGAGCATTTGGACCGTTGAAGGACGCAGCCTGGTTCTGATATACGCCAAAGTTCG
>Ga0116226_10005124_pt1 | contig 11675 bp, 15 predicted proteins | sample S1TSphfallax_FD_89692 | JGI IMG/M metagenome (GOLD analysis project Ga0116226, IMG submission 89692) | Host-associated microbial communities from peat moss isolated from Minnesota, USA - S1T2_Fa - Sphagnum fallax MG | ecosystem: Host-associated > Plants > Peat moss > Unclassified | place: USA... | reverse complement strand
TCTGATAAACGGGAGAAGTGTTGATGCCCTGGCCGTTGTCGTTACGCAAGTGGTAATCGTAGTTGCGCGCGTAGTTCCCACCGAACTGAATGACATGATTACCAGTGATCTTTGTGACGTCGTCTCTATAGGTTGTGTCGTGGCCGTCCCAGAAGCGCTGGCGCACATTCTGATTATTGACGTTGTAGGGGATGAGAGCCTGGCTGGATTCACCGCCAATTTCCAGCGCGCCACCCAGTCCGGGAAGCTGCGGCGGTGCGGCGGACGAGGCCCACTGCCACCAGATGCGGGCATAATTCCAGTGGAAATCGTTGGTCATGGACGGGCTGATGGTGGTGGAAACACCGGCCACCAGGTAATCGGGTTTCTGCGGGCGGGGAGCGCGCGAGGTGGGGACGCCGAATTTGTCACCCGGCAGCGCGCCGCCAATATCAATCTGGTTTTCCGTTGCCTGCTGCAGCGCGTAGTATCGATAGCTGCTGAAGAAGCGCCATTTGTCACCGAAATCGTGATCGACTCGGCCGACCAGGAATTTGGAGGTTTCGGGCAGGGAAATTTGCCCCTGATAGCCTTCCACGTTGTGACCGTCGCCCACGTTGGTGTTGTTGGGCAGCGGCATATATTTGCTCCAGAGCTGGGAAACCTGGGAATTAAGTCCGATTCCCAGCGGGTCACAGGCGCCGCCGCCGCAGGAGGACGGCGCGTAAGTGGTGCCATTGACCGTTACCGGATACGGATTGATGTTGTAGGGCACGTAAGTACCACCCTGATTGATTTCAATAACACCAGCGCGCAAGGTCGCGGTGGGGGTGTCTTTGTTTACGATTGCCGACTGCGGGAAGCTAAAAGCTTCATAGCCAAAGAAGAAATAAGTTTTGCCGCCCCAGAATTTCGGCAGCATGGGACCGCCGACCGTAAAGCCGTATTTGTTGTTATGGCTGATGGGAATAGGCGTATAAGCCAGATTCCCATCTGGTGTGTGGTTGTTGTCCCAGGTGTTGGCGCCGCCGACATCAGTGGAATTGTAGTAATAGTAGGCCGAGCCATGAAAAGTGTTGGTCCCGCGCTTAGTGACCATTTGAATCTGGCTGCCGGATGCGCCGTTGAAGTCGGCCGTTTGTCCTGCAGTGGAGACTTTGAATTCTTCGATGGTATCGGGGGGCGTGGGAAGCAAGCCGCTCGGCGGGTTACCGAAACCGCCCTGACTGCCAGCGTATGCGTTATGTCCGTAGCTGCCGGTGTAGTCCACCATGCTGCCGTCCATGTCGTTTGAATTGTTGCCGCCGTCGAGCTGGAAGGTGTTTTGGTCATACATGGCACCGGCGGTTGCACCAGAGGGCGAGACACGTGGCTGGAAGAGGGCGAGGCTCGAGGAGTCAGAACCGAAGATGGGCAGATACGTCAGCGAATCGCCGGAAACCGTTGTTCCGACTGTCGCGTTGACGGTTTGCAGTTCCGCGCCATTGGCCGTGACTTCGACGACGTTGGTGACGACGCCGACGTTCAGCACCGCGTCCACCGTGGAAATGATGCCGACCTGGATGTCCTGCTGCTCCACTTTACGGGCATCGAATCCGGGTTTGCTGAAGGAAACGGTGTATTTGGCGGGCGGGACGTTGCTGACGATGTAGCGGCCGGCGGCGTTGGTTACCGCCGTGATGACGGTATTGGTCGCCGTATCCGTTAGCTTGATGTCCACGCCCGGGATGGTGGCACCTTGCTGGTCAGTGACCTGACCTTGCACGGTGCCAGCCGATTGCGCCCAGGCCATGGCTGACGATAAAGCAATAAAAATGAGCACACGTATCGTATGAAGGCGCATGAAGTCCTTTAATTCACTCCTGTCGAAAATTTTTAATGATGCGAAAGGCAGAGGTTTCGGTGAAGACGGGGTTCAACAGACCGAAACGGGCGTTTGACTAGCGAGACCTACTGGCCACATGGCCGAATTATAGAAATGTAGTACGTATCACGGTAACCTACTAGTCGTAGTTTTACTAGTTTTAAGGAAAAATGTTGCGATTCTGGGATTTTGTGGGATTTTTATGTAACCAAAATCCGAGCCGCGAGTAGTGCGCGCGTCAGATATTAATCCCCGCCTGCCACAAAACGAACCCCGCGGCCTGGCGCAGATAAAGCCAGCGCTTCTGGCCTTCCGTCAGCGTTCCTGTCTGCGGCCGGGGTGAGCCGTAGACCTTGATTTGCTGGGCCTGCATCAGGCGCTTGACGCGGTAAATGTGATAGCCGTCGCTGACGACGATGCAGGAATGCAAACCCATGCGATGCATGGTTTCGGCGGCGGCGTCGACGCTTTGGCCGGTGGTGGAGCCTTCCTCGGTAATAATCGCCTCTGACGGAACGCCATGCTCCACCAGATATGCGCGGCCGACTTCCGATTCCGTAAAATCCGGGTCGCCGCCCGCGCCGCCGGTGGTTAATAGATACGGCGCATCGTGCTGCAAATAAAGCAGCAGCGCATGATTCAGCCGCGCCTGCAGCACGGGCGACGGCTTGCCGCGGTATTCGGCGGCGCCCAGCACCAGAATGACGTCGGCCGGCTGCGCTTCGTCCACCGTGGATTGCTGCTGAATCTCGCGCGCAACGTAAAACAGGTAGCCTATTAGAAGAACTGTGAGAAAAAGACAGAACACGGCACAGAGCCGCGCCGCAATTCGCCTCATGTCCTCCCCTGCTTCACTAGCATCTCTCTAAACGTTTTATCAGTGTAAGATGCCCCTGACCAGTCTTCATAATCCGCAGCTTCAGAAATTGCGCCGCGCGGTGGAAACGGGCAGCCCGCTGGAGGGCGGCCTTGTTGCGGCGGAAGGGCCGCACCTGCTGGCTGAAGCGCTGGGCGGTGGCTGGCCCGTGGAGCATGTTTTTTATTCCCCGGCGGCGCTGGATCGGCATCCGGATCTGATGGCGCGGGTTGCGCGGCACCGCATTGAGATGACCGAAGTGGCTGAGCGCGCGTTTAAGGCGATTAGCGGCACGGAACAGAATCAGGGTGTTGTCGCACTGCTGCGGCCGCCTGTGTTTACCTGGAATGCGTTCCAGCCAAGTTTGCCCGGCTGTCGCACGGGCGGGCCGCTGGTGATTCTGGACGGCATTCAGGACCCAGGGAATGCGGGCACCATCGTGCGGTCGGCGGAAGCTTTTGGCGCGGCGGGCGTTGTTTTCACCAGCGGGTGTGTGCGTGTTTCCAATGGCAAGATGCTGCGCGCAGCGGCCGGAAGTCTGTTCCGGGTGCCGTTTCTGGAAAATGTATCCAGCAGCGAGGTGGTCCGGAACATAGGCAAACGGAGGCTGTTTGCGCTGGCGGCCAGCGGGCGGGTTTCGCTGGCCGAAACGGACCTGCGCACGCCCTTTGCGCTGGTGGTGGGCAATGAAGGGCGCGGTGTTTCGGAAGCATTTCTGAAGGCTTCGCAGACACTGTCCATTCCGACGCAGGGGGTGGAATCGCTGAACGCGGCGATTGCGTGCTCCATTACGCTGTTTGAGGCGTGGAGGCAATCCACATGAGTCTCTTTGACATAACGCCGCCGGGGCCGCCGCCTGACGAGGACCTGACGGGCCGGCCGCTGGCGGACCGGATGCGGCCGCGGACGCTGGAAGAATATGTCGGCCAGGAACATATTTTGGGACCCGGCAAGCCGCTGCGTTCGCAGATTGAGAAGGGCAACCTGACCTCCATGATTTTATGGGGACCACCGGGCGCCGGAAAGACGACGCTGGCGTCGCTGATTGCGCGCCGCAGCAGTGCCGACTTCGTCCCCTTCAGCGCCGTGCTCAGCGGCATCAAGGAAATAAAAGCCGTGATGGTGGACGCCGAACGGGCGCGCCGAGCCGGGCGCACCACCGTTTTGTTCGTGGATGAGATTCACCGCTTCAATAAGGCGCAGCAGGACGCTTTTCTGCCTTATGTGGAGCGCGGCGATGTCATTTTGATTGGCGCGACCACGGAGAATCCGTCTTTTGAAGTGATTTCGGCGCTGCTGTCGCGCACCCGGGTTTATTCGCTGCGTTCGCTGGAAATTGCCGAGATTGTCGCGCTGCTGGAGCGCGCCCTGAACACTCCGGTTCGCGGTTTAGCGGAACAGCATCTGACCGTTGCCGGTGAATTATTGGAAGAAATGGCAACGGCGGCAAATGGCGATGCGCGTTCGGCGCTGAATACTTTGGAATTAGCGGCGCAATTAGCCGAGAATGGCGAAATAACACGGCAAACTGTTGCGGATGCATTACAGCGGAAAGTGTTGTTCTATGACAAAAGCGGAGAAGAACATTTTAATTTAATATCGGCGCTGCATAAATCGGTCCGGTCGAGCGACGCGGATGCCGCGCTTTACTGGCTGGCGCGCATGATGATGGCGGGGGAAGACCGAATGTATTTAGCGCGGCGGCTGGTTCGAATGGCGGTGGAAGATATCGGACTGGCTGACCCCAGGGCGGTGGAGCAAGCCATTGCGTGCATGCAAACGGTGCACTTTCTGGGTGTTCCGGAGGGCGACCAGGCGCTGGCGCAACTCACCATTTATCTGGCACTTGCATCGAAATCCGATGCTTCTTATCAGGCGCTGAACCGGGCGAATTTACTGATTCAGACGAGTAAACAGGAGGCGGTTCCGCTGCATTTGCGAAATGCGCCGACGCGACTTATGAAGGAAATGGGATATTCGAAAGGTTATCAACATGCGCATAAAGAAGTAGACGCCGTGACCGATATGAGTTGTATGCCGGAAGCCTTAGCCGGTACGGTGTTCTACGAACCTTTAAATAGAGGGTTTGAACAGCGCCTGCAAGAACGGTTAGACTGGCTAAAACAGCGCCGGTCGGAAAAATTATCTGAGAGAAATCCTGATTAAATGCGCACCCATTGTGTAATCTTAGAGATGCATCTGTTTAAAGATCGGAGTGGCCTATAGTGTCGGAAGGTTCAATGGTCTTGACGAAAATTCCGGATTCGGTCAGCGACTCAGAACGCCGACGTTCCAGCCGCTTCCCGATTGAGAGAGAGCTGCGCTACAAGACGCTAAACCAGCGCGCGGAAATCTTGGCCGGGAACGGCAAGACTCTGAATATCAGCAGTTCCGGCGTCTTATTTACTTCTGATCACGATCTGCCTGTCGGCACCCGTCTGGAAGTGTCCATTAGCTGGCCCGCCCAGCTCAACGAAAAATGCCTTTTGAATCTGGTGGCGCGCGGACGCGTTATGCGGCATATCCGCGGGCAACTGGCGTTGCAAATTCAGCAATATGAATTCCGGACCCAAAGCAGGCCTGGGGTTTTACTGAAGTAGGGTTTTACTGAAGTAGCCTTTTATTGAAGTAAAACGGCGGTTAGCTTACCAGTAATACTGGAGCAATACCTAAGGGTGTCACTCCACCGGCCGCCTTTGAAAACAGAATGGCCGTGCATTCGCCCAGTTCGCCGGCCAGTAACTGTGCCTGTACCGTCACTTCCACCTGGCGCAGCTTAAACTCCCCATATTGAAAGAACGGAAAAGTCTCCCCGGCTGCGGGAACGCATTCCTGCACGACATAGGGTGTTCGCAGTGCCTGTTTGACAGCCCATTCCCAGGCTGCTCCAGTCATCTCTGAACCGGCATAGGTGCGCAGGTCCGGTGCCGGACGGTCTGGCAGCAGCATCAAACGTTCACGATTTTTCACTGTCCATTCCAGCAGTTCCACTTCCTGATCCTCATAGCGGACTTTGCGCGCTGAAACAAGACGCGTCCAGCGAACAACCTGCTTTAATACCTTTCGTTCGGCCGCGGTCAGGTGGGCGGCGACGCTGTCGTCGGTCAGCAATTCGAGGAAAGCGCGGCGCTGGCCAATCTCGGCGCGGAAACTGTTCACCATGCAAACGGCCTGGGCGCGGTAGGCTTCCAGCAGCGGATGATTCAAATCCCAGCGGGTGACCAGGTCGCGTGCCAGAATGCGGCGCACCACGACATCAATCGGCTGCCCGCCGGCACGCAATCCGCCATTTTCAAAGCGCAGCTTTTCCGGCGGAACAAAGCGCGCCGCCAGACCCTGCCCGGTCAGCACGTCGGCCAGCAACTCGCCTTCGGCAACGCCTTCGTTGGTATGCGCCCAGTCCACCACGGCCACCAGCGGCTTACCCTTGCCGCCGAATTGATGCCACGCGGCCGTCACCGAGTGAGAAATGCGGCGCACGCCCGGCACTTTCGCCACCTTCTGTCCGTTGCGCTGGAATTCTTTGACTATTTTCGATTCCAAAAATAGATCGGCCAGACCGCCGGAGTAAGCGAGTGCAGCCGGACGGCTGGCATCAATGCCGGAAAGAAAGCATCCCGTCCCGGCCAAGCTAATGTCCATCGAGCCGGCCATCGAGAAATGGCGATAACCGGGGTCCACGGCCAGAAGCGATTTTTCCGCTGGCAGCATCTGCAGCTTGTTCAGCAGCAAGGGCTTGCTGACGAGGAGCGCTTCTACCTTGTCGAAAATGATGCTCAGCTGCGCGGCCGTGCGGGTCAGCCATTCCAGTTGCTTCTGCGTGACGAAAACCGGACGCAGAACAGGCGAGAGCAAACGCCCGGAATCGGTCAGGCGCTGTTCGCGCATTTTTTGCTGCAAGGCCTCAGCCCATGCCGCTTCTCCGAAGCCATTCTGCTCCATGAGCCGGTGATAGCGATTGACAACATCCCCAAGGGCGGGCATCAAATGTTTGAGTTATCAGTATATACAGCAGGGCGGCAGTCAACTCGTAATGCTATCTTTCGGAGCCGGATTACAATGATGAGTAGCCATGGCGGAAACCAACGGAAATCATAACCCCCGGCTAGACCGGATCGAGAAGGCCCTGGAACTGATGGTTAGTGATCACGAGCAGTTTCGCCAGGAACATAAGCAGCTGCTGATTGCGCAGGTGGTTCAGTCGGACCAGATAGCGGAAAATGCCCGGCAGATCCAAGCGCTGACGCAGCGGATGAACCAGCAATCGGAAAAGACAGCCGCGCTGGATGAGCGGGTTGACAAGCTGGTTGGCTCCATTGGCGAACTGATTTCGCGGATTCCGCCGTCCAGTCTGGTGCAATAGCGTCGGACGGCGTTCTGGCCCACTCGAGGAATGCATTTGGCGGGAGTACGCCGATTGCCAACGGATGGCAGGATGCCATCCCGCCCTACACGGTTCATCACATCAGTTATTTCAATTTTCCTAAGATAGGACGTGGCATTGGAAATAGGTATCGCAGAGGCGAAGGCGAAATTAGACACTGAGCCGAAAACCGTTTTGCTGGATGTCCGTGAACCCCAGGAATATGCTTTGGCGCGCATTGATGGCAGTCTGCTGATTCCCATGAATTCGGTCCCGGCTGAACTGCAGAAACTGGAAGCGCTGGCAGACGATGCCGACATTCTGGTTCTCTGTCATCACGGGGTGCGCAGTCTGCAAGTGGCGGCGTGGCTGCAAGCGCGCGGGATTGAGAATGCGGTCAGCATCAAAGGCGGAATTGACCGCTGGAGCGCGGAAATAGATCCGGCCATTCCGCGCTACTAACCTTCCACTGGAAGGCCGCTGGCGCGGACGCGGGCCACAACCTCTAAAAACTGCTGAGCACGGCGCGTCACAATCTCGAAATTTCCTGAGTTAATGGAATGCGAATCCACTAATTCGCTGCCGACACCGACGGCCGCGGAACCGGCTTCCAGAAAATCGGCGATGGTGTCCAGATTGACGCCTCCGGTGGGAATCATTTCCACCTGGGGCAGCGGCGCTTTCACCGCCCGGATGTATTTCGCTCCGCCGACAGCGCTGCAAGGAAAAACCTTGACGGCATCAGCGCCGGCTTCCCACGCCGCCAATATTTCAGTGGGCGTCAGCGCGCCAGGAAAAATGGGCCTGCTGTAGCGGCGCGCCATTTCGATAGTCTTCACATTCAAAGTGGGCGTCACAAAGAACTGCGCGCCCGCCAGCATGCAGTTACGAGCCGTTTCCGGGTCCAGCACGGTGCCCGCGCCGATAATGGCCCGGTCGCCGTATTGGTCGGCCACCTTTTCGATGGCGCGGAGGGCGTGCGGCACCGTCATGGTAATTTCCACACAGTTAATACCGCCCAGAATCACCGAGCCCACAATGGAGAGCGCCGCGCCTTCGGAAGACGTTCGGACAATCGGAATCACCGCCAGTTCACGCAGGCGGTGCATAATTTCAAAATGCTTCATCGGACGCTTACTCCTGTGGGGATGGTTGCTTTTTCGCGGGTTTTATCTCTTGCGAAAGCTTTAAATCCAGTTTGACATCCCGGTGACTGTCGAATACGCTCACAGTTTTGGGCTTGCTGGTCATCTGCTGGTCTTCCGCGCGAAGAGTGTAGTTCACCTCCGTGCTCAGCCCGAAGAAATGATAAGCCCCGTTGACCTGCGCAATGTAGGAACGCACCTGCAGAGTTTTGTTGTCCTTCAGCAAAACCACCGCACCGGGAACGCCGGCACCGGTCTGGGTCAGCACGCGCCCCTCAATGGTGCGGGTGGTTGCGGTGCCCGAAGTCTGACCGAAGGCCAGACCTGTTGCGGCCAGGACCGTAACCATCCACAAACTAATGCCAGTCTTCTTCCTCTTTTTCCTCGTCTTCGTCCTCGTCATCTTCGTCGTCCTCGTCATAGTCGAAGTCGTCGTCATCATCGTCGTCGTCTCCTTCCAGTTCGAGTTCCACTGGATTGACGCTGGCGACGGTTAGCGCCGCGCCGCATTCATCGCAGGACAAAACATCGCCTTCGTCCAGTTCTTCTTCTTCAACGTCAATGGAGGAATCACACTTTGGACAACTCACCATTTAAAAAACCCTCTTGTGATTAGTAGCAGAAAAGCCTGAAATCAAGCGACAGATTTTCCCAATTTTTTGCGGCCGGGGGCCGGCACTCATCCGATGGACCAGCATAGCGAAATCCGGTTACACGGCTTTTAACTGCCGCTCACAAGCCGCCAGGTCGGAAGCTGACATGGTCACCAGTGTCTTATCCATATCCTCGGCCGTTTCTATCATATTTTTGAGATGAGCGGCGGCCAGGCGCATGCAGAGCGGATCGGTCAGTTTTGGACCTGTTCCGCCCGTCATCTGGAGCAAGGCCAGATGCGGAAGCGCAATGACCTTCTCCACTGTCTCGCCGTTCTGGGGAGTTACTAGGAATTTGACGTCAACCGTATCGGCATGACGAATGGATATACCTGTCTGCAGCCAGCGGAACTGCACCTTCCACATGCGTCCGAAGGGGTCAGGTCCCGCTTCAAATAGGCGGCTCTGATCGCTCATGACCAGATGCTAACACGCCGACATAACATCAGAGCGAGGTGGTGCGCTGAGTGAGCAGAGAGAGCAGTTCATTGCGGGTTTCGCGGTTATCGCGGAATGCGCCCAGCATGGCGCTGGTCATGGCGCCGGAGTGCTGTTTTTCGACGCCGCGCATCATCATGCAGAAATGCCGCGCCTCGCAAATGACGGCCACGCCGCGCGGCTGAATCATGTTTTGGATGGTTTCGGCCACTTCCTGTGTGAGACGTTCCTGAATCTGCAAACGGCGCGCGAAAACATCCACGATGCGCGGAATTTTGCTTAAACCGATCACCTTGTTCGAGGGCAGGTAGGCGACATGCATCTTGCCAAAAAACGGCAGCATATGGTGTTCGCACATGCTGAAAAATTCGATGTCCCGCACCACCACCATTTCGTCGTAGTCCACGTCGAAAAGCGCGCCGTTGACAATCTTATTCAGGTCGGCGCTGTAGCCGCTGGTTAAGTACTTCAAGGCTTTTTCCACGCGTTCCGGCGTGTTCAATAATCCGTCACGTTCGGGGTTTTCGCCTAACTCCCCAATAATTTCGCGCATGTTCGCGGCGATGATTCCGCGCGGCGGGGGCGCCTTCATTTCTATCACTGAGCCATTTTTAGCCACGCCATGGGAGGCGGGTGCTTTAGATCTAGGCATTCACTGTCACGCTTTCATTCAATTTCTGAGCTGCTATCGGGGCGGTCTGCGCGGTATTTGAAATCACAACTTCAAAGCTGTTGCGCTCGGTCTCCTGCATTGAGATGCGGCTGAGCCGCGCGGAGGAGTAAGGAAAATGCTCAGCCCAGCACTGGCGCAGCCGCGCGGCAATCACCAGCGCCACATTTTCCGTGGTGGGCACCAGTTCGGTGAACTCCGCCACATCCTGATTCAAGTTCCGGTACGCGAAGGCAGCCAGAACTTCGGTCTTCACTAATCTGTCCAGATCCGACAGACGCACGATTAATCCGGTTGTGGCGTTCAATTCGCCTTCGACCGAAACGTCCAAAACATAGTCATGGCCATGACCGTATGGGTTATTGCATTTGCCAAAGACACGGTGGTTTTCCGCCTCGCTCAATGATTCGGAATGCAGGCGGTGAGACGCGCAAAAGCGGTAGCGGCGGATGAGGCTTGTCAAGCGGCGGCCTTTCCCGTCACGTCGACATAAAGATCCGGGCCTTCAAACAGGCGAATTTTTGACAGCCGAAAATGCGGACCGCACAACTCGGCTTCCAGTCTGCGCCAGATTTCGTGTGCCAGATTGCCGGTGGTGGGAACCACCTTGTCAAAAGGCGGCACTTCGAAATTCAAGAAGCGGTGATCCATGGGCTGAATGATTTCGCGCTCCAGAACTTCTTTGAGCACTTTCAGATCCATCACCATGCCGGTGACAGGGTCGGGATCGCCTTCCAGCGTCACTTCCAGCACATAATTGTGGCCGTGTCCGGCCGCGTGCGCTTCCTCGCCGTAAATCTCGAAATTTTCCTGCTCGGATAAACTATCGACACGGCAAACGTGCGACGCTGAAAACTCAGCCTTGCGGGTAATAAACATGGATTGGCGCTACTTGTACAGATGCGCTGGCAGCGCCGTTAGATACTGATAATTACAGATACTGAGTTACAGGATACGTACCAACCTTAGTGAACGCCAACAACCTGCTCCGCGGCCTGATAGTGGTTTTAACCCTTACATTTACCGGCCTTGTCTATTACAGTCTGCGCGACACCTCGGCCAAAGAAGGGCAGCCCGCGCCGCTTTTTTCCATTAAGACAGATCAGGGTGAAAACGTGACGCCGACTTCGTTCGGCGGCAAGGTGCTGGTGCTGAATTTCTGGGCCACCTGGTGTTCGCCATGCATTCAGGAAATACCGTCTCTGAACCAGTTTCAGCGGCGCTTCGCCAGGGAAGGCGTGGTGGTGGTGGCGGTGAGCATTGACAAGAATCCGGAAAAATATAAGGCGTTTTTGAGCCGCATTCCGGTGGCGTTTCAGACCATGCGCGATCCCAAAGCCGACGTGAGCGCGGAATACGGCACTTACCAGATTCCGGAAAGCTATGTGATCAAGAATGGCATCGTCATGCGAAAGTTTCCCAATGAAGCCGAATGGATGAGTGACGACGTCACGCAATACATCCAAAGTCTGCTGTAAATAAACATGGCGATCCCGGCAAATGCACTGTCGTCTCTGGAAGCCGCTCTGGGCAAGGCCTGTGTCTTGTCGCAGCCGCATGATCTGAAGCTTTACGAATACGATGGCGGCGTAGACAAGCATGTTCCCGACGTGGTTGTATTCCCGCGCTCCACCCCAGACGTAGTCGCCATCCTGAAAGTGGCGCGCGATAACGGCATCCCGTTCGTGGGCCGCGGCGCGGGCACCG
>Ga0116226_10005123_pt1 | contig 11679 bp, 6 predicted proteins | sample S1TSphfallax_FD_89692 | JGI IMG/M metagenome (GOLD analysis project Ga0116226, IMG submission 89692) | Host-associated microbial communities from peat moss isolated from Minnesota, USA - S1T2_Fa - Sphagnum fallax MG | ecosystem: Host-associated > Plants > Peat moss > Unclassified | place: USA... | reverse complement strand
CAGCACTTGGCTTGTTTGAGGATGCTGTTCGACTGGCTCGTCACCGGGCAGGTCATTCCGATCAATCCGGCGCACGCGGTGCGAGGCCCACGGCACTCCGTGAGCAAGGGGGCAACGGCGGTGATCTCCTCGGTCGAGGCGCGTGAGCTGCTGGACAGCATGGACAGGTCCACCGTGGTCGGTCTGCGCGATCGCGCCCTCGTCGCAACCATGGCCTTTACCTTCGCCCGGGTCTCGGCCGTCGTCAGCCTCAAGGTAGAGGACTATTACACCCAGAGAAAACGCTGGTGGCTTCGTCTGCGCGAGAAGAACGGCAAGATCAACCAGATGCCCTGTCACCATAAGCTCGAAGCCTATCTGGATGCGTATCTGGCTGCCGCTGGCATTGCCGAGGATCGCAAAGGACCGCTCTTCCGCGCGGCGATCGGGCGCACGGGTAAGCTTTCTTCACGTCCTGTGTCGCGCACCGATGTCTGGTACATGGTGCGCCGCCGCGCCGCCGACGCGCAGCTTGAAACCTCGATCGGCTGCCATACGTTTCGCGCCACCGGCATTACCGACTATCTGACGAACGGCGGCAAGCTCGAAATTGCCCAGCGCATGGCCGGACACGCCAATGCCAAGACGACCGGGCTCTATGACCGGAGGAGCGACGACATCAGCTTGAGCGAGGTGGAAAAGATTGGCATCTGATCCGGGATGGAAAAGGACAAGGTTGTAGGAACAGGGGGTTCTCTTTTGTAGTGGGTTAGAACAGATGAGGTTCGTGCTGGGGTTGTTGTGATGGCTCTCGCCAAGAGCGTCAGGCGTCTCATCCTGGCTTCGGTTGATGTTACCGGTCAATAGGAGGACTCCAGGCTCACCTACCCGGCTTTTCATTCGATTGTGGATGGTTCTAGATCGTTAGCGTATACAGCTTGCCTCGCTTATCTTCATCAGGAAGGTTTTTGCTTTTGTTTTTGCTTGTTGTCTAGGCCGTACCTTCGGGTTTTTTCCACAGATTTCCGCTTTTCCACTGAGAGAACTACCGGTGATGTTGTCTTTTCTATTAAAGAAACTACAGGTAGCTTTAACTACTAGAATTTATAAACAATTGATTATGAAGGATTTAATTTGGTTTTGGTCCGGTAAAAGTACGCAGTTTTCCTGTGGAAGTCCGGTAAAAGTACGCAGAAGGTCCGGGAGAAGTACGCGAAATCCAGCCGTTCGAGTCCGGTAAAAGTACGCAGCGAAGGGACCTTTTCCACAGGAGGTTCTGTGGATAACGTTGCGGGAACTCCGGACGTGCGGGTCCGGTAAAAGTACGCAGTGGTTTCGGGAAGGAGGAGGTCCGGTAAAAGTACGCAAAAATTAGGAGGCTAAGGACGACTTTTTCGCGGTTTCTGGCACAGGCGTCAACGAAGGATGCAGCATGATCCCCCTCCCTTTGGGATCAAAGCTGATGCGCAACATGGGGTAGGCAATCAGGACACGGTTTTCGATCTGCTTCTTCGACTCCGCACGAAAGTTATGCCTTCCTCGTTTGTCGGTGAAGTCATAGGCTGAGCCGAACTGTCCGTGCAGCTCCGCCCATGTCACCAGTCGTGACTTCCTGAGGCTGAACATGGTTCTGGCGAACCAAAGATAGTAGTCGATGGCAAGCGGTGAGCCGCTGAGGATGGGAAAAGCTCGGGTGTCGATGGGCACCGGGTTGGCCAGCAGGTAGTCTCGAAACTTCGGAGTGAGCACGATATAGGAGTTCCAAAGGGCGTCCTGGGTGTCGGTTTGTCCCCAAAGCTCGATCTCATCGGCCAGTTGTGCGCTCTTATAGCCGAAGTGTTCCGGCACGTCGTCCTCGACCGTGACAGAAATCTTTGATGTGAAAAGGGCGATGAGCTGTTCTTTCACGTTGCGGATGTACTTTCCCGTTCTGGGAAGGTGCAACTCGTCTTCAAGAAACGAGGAGAGATTCTTTCCCAGCTCGATCTTTGTCGCGCTGGGATGGCGCACTTGCCATGTTGCCACCCAAGCGATCAACAATCGGGGGATGCTCCCGTAAGGCACGCCATAGCGGCTGTCGGCGGTAATGCGAAGGATTCGGTTGCCGTCTTTGCGAATCCACTTATCGCCATCGACCGGGCTATGCGGCAGGCCGAATTGGGTTGTGAAGTAGGGGGTATAAGCAATGACCTTGCCGTTGGAAGTCTTGTCTGGCGGGTTCGTCATAATTTCCTGCGACTGCGCGTATTTCGCCTTCGACTTCTTGGCCGCTCGCAGAGCTTTCATCTCGGGCGTGTTGGTTTCTTTTACCTTCTTCGCCTTGCTCTTGGTCGCAGTTTTCTTCTCTGCAATGGCACTGTTTTGGAGTATGCTGTTCATCACACCCGCCTCCTCTGCGGGGGTTGTAGACCACTCGCATCGTGTGCGGGTGGAGGATTCAGGGCCCTCGGCGCTGGAACGCTGGGGGTTTTCCCTTTACACCATTTTCTCTTTGCACCAAAAGACTACAGGAATCTGCGCTGGCTGCCTTAGCTTAACTGCTCCTCCGCAGTCTTCCTCCTATGGGGTGGAGTCTGAGCGGGGAATAAAAGGTGGCGATTTGAGGATTGCTCTCTCAGGCTGCGAGTCTGATTTCGGTTCGGTCAGCAGCGTCAGGAAAGCTGCGGCTCACCAACGGTCGGGGTGCGTGGGTTTGCGACGACGCGCAACAGTTCTGCCTCCAGTGCCGCCCCTGCGCGCTGCCAGGTGAATTGCTGAATGTTTGCGTGGCCAGCCTCGGCAAGACGGACGCGGAGTTCGGTGTTGGTTGCAAGCTCCACGATGTTTCGCGCCAGAGCTTCGGGGTTCTTGGCCGGGCTCAGCAGCGCGGTGATATCGTGATGGGCATAGACGTCAGGCCCCGGAATATCGGTGGCGACCAGGGCTGCACCACACATCTGCGCTTCGGCTCCAGGCAGGCCCCAGCCTTCGCTCCAACTGGGTGAAATGAAGATCGCCGCGCGATTGTAGAGCTGCTTGAGCAGCTCCGGAGCCGGTTGGCAATGGAACTCGATCTCCTTGGGCAGATCTTCGGGACGCGGATAGATACTGAACAGGGTGAGCCGTAGTCCGGGCACCTGCTTTTGCGCCAGGGCAATGGCTTTCAAGCCGTCGGCTGTCCCCTTCCATGCCTGAATATGGTACAGCATAAGGAGCTCGTTCGGGTCACGGTCCCGCACAGGGGTGGTAAGCGAGAAGCGGCTGAAATCGAGGCCATTGTCGATCAGCACACAGCGCTCACCCAGTGCGGCGGCCTTTTCGGCGAGCCAGCGTGCGATGACGATCTTATGGAGCGGCGCGGTCCATGTGGCGAGCACGCGCTCTTCGGCCGCGGCCCATGTCTCCAGATGCTGGATCAGGTAAAACTTATGACCTTTGCGCGGGCCGTAGCTGGCGACCCACTCCGCTGTCTCCCACGCCGTGGCGATCACGACATCTCCATCCGGGATGTTGCGTGGCGCAAGCGAGAGGTGCCAGGTGAGCTTCACATCGGGGCGCACGCTGAACCATGCGTCCGGCCGATACCCTTGATTCCAACCCAGAGTGAGAAACTTCCGCAGCAAACTGACGCACTTCCTCAACGGAAACGACCACAACGGCCGATCCTTCAAAGGATGGACGCTATGCACCACCGTGACAGCATGGCCCTGAGCGGCAAGGTAGTTGGCGTATTCGTAGGCCACTTTGAAACCACCACAGGGCCGTCCTCCGGATAGAGGAAGCAGGATGGTGATGCGCAACGCAGGGTGCATGAGTTGGTTCCTTCCAAGGAGAATGAGTGGAGCCATGACGCAGGAAGAAGCCGACCCGCAAAACGCGATAAAGCTTCCGATGGGGAGGTCGTCTTATGCCCAGAGACGAACCCTCTGCTGTGGGCACCGAGAGCGAGGATGGTGGAAGGGCTTGGCCCCGCACCAACGCGAGGACTGCCCCTGAAGTCGAGGTAGTGAATACAATGATACTTTGAACTTCCGCACTTTGGTGCATCAGAGTATCTTCGAGCGTCGGTTTTACCTTTCGAAGAGTCTTCATTTGGCCGGTGACAATCTGTGTTTCTCAAGGGGGGCCGATGCCCGCACGAATCTCAAGGTGCCTGACGATCGCTGTGGTGGTGACGGGAGCGCACCTCGTTGCCGGTTGCCACCTCGCTGCTCAGGCGGTCTCGCCAAGGGAAGATCATTCCACGGTCGTGAACGTGAGCGACCACGTCCTCTTGTCGCGGACCCGACGGTTCGGAGTGAATCTGGGCGGCGAGGCGTACTACGGCTCGCTCCAGATACTGAAAAATCTGGTCAGCCGCAACCCCGGGTTTGAAGGGCAGCAGTGGCAGAGCATCCTGCAATGCGGCCATGTGTCGGGCGCCAATACCTGTGTCGATGTCGTCGGTTGGAGCCGGTGGCCGGAAGGCTTTCTCGATGGCTTTTCCTTTGAGGTGCTCTCCGGTGCGGCCGCAGGAACCACAGGCACGGTGGCGCATAGCAGCAAACCAAGCGGAACCCCGGGGCTGGGCGCGGAGGTCCGCTTTGCAACGCCCGTGCCCAGGCTTGCGGCAGGAGACTATGTGGTCGTGCGCGGGAGCATCGATGGTCCGCCAGCCTTTGGCTGGCAGGTGCGGGCAGAAGGCGGGGCTACGGTCACCAGGGAGCAGCACGATCTTTCGCCCCAGACGCCGGGCAAACAGGCGGTCCGTTTGCAGGCATCGCACACGGGCCAGACCGCGGCCGTAACGGCGTACTTCGATTCGACCCCCAGCTGGAGCTATGTTCAGATGCGGGGACCGTATAGTCTGCGCTTCCGAGCCAAAGGGATTGGGGCGCATAGCACACTGAACGTCCGCGTTACGCGCATCGGTGCCGGAGCACGGAAGGCTGCGGTGTTTGAGCAGTCGGTTGCCCTGAGCGGGGAGTGGAAAGACGATGTGCTTCACTTTGTGGCGAATGAACCGCAGTCCGCGAACGGAACCATGGCACTCACGCTGAGTGTCACCGGCGGCGAAGTTTTGCTCGATGATGTCTCGCTGGAGGAAGCGACAGACAATGGAACGGCGTTTCGGGACTCGGTGGTGAAGGCTCTCGAACGGCTGCAACCCGGAATACTGCGGTGGATGGACAGCGGGCAGAACTGGGGCAGCAGTCTGGACAACATGCTGGCCGTGCAGGATGCGCGCCAGCCGGCGGGCTTCAGCCCGGGATCGACCGAGCCAGCCGACATATCGGTCGGGCTGCATGACTTTCTCGTGCTTTGTCACAAGATCGGCGCCGAGCCCTGGTTCACCATTCCCATGGGCACGACCGAGCAGGATACGGCCAGGCTGATGGAGTATCTGGGTGGACCGCCGCAAAGCGGCTATGGTGCGGTGCGGGCCAGACTAGGCCAGAAGGAGCCTTGGACAAGCGAGTTCGCAACGATTCACCTGGAGTTCGGCAATGAAACCTGGAATTTGCGCCAACACGGGGCGGTGCTGGCGGCGGCGACGGCCTATCCGCCAAGAGCCTCCATCATCGCTCACCGCATCCGCAGCTCACCGTGGTATCAGGCAGGACACTTTGACTTGATCGCAAACGGGCAGGAGGTCAATCCCTGGTTGACAGGGGTCATGCTCAAGTCGCTCCAGGGCTATGACACGATTGACTTCGCTCCGTACACCTTTGATCCGTTCCGGGATGCGAGTTCTACGGAGGCAATCTACGGTCCGATGCTGGCCGAGCCGGAGATGTTGGTACACGGCATGATGCGCAAGCAGGTCGAGGCGGCCGCCCATGCACTCCACCCTGCACACGTTGCGGTGTATGAGGAAAACATTGGTACCGTCGATGGCACCGTGACGCAGGCGGATCTTGACGCCACCATCCCCTCGCTTGGTGCCGGACTTTCGACGATCGATGAGATGCTGCTGCTGCTGCGCGACCTGGGCGTCAACGCGCAGTGCCTCTTTCAGTTGACCGGAAATACCTTCAACTTCACCAACGAGCGCACCCATGATTCGAAGCTGAAGTCACCCGTATGGTCCATGGTCGTGGACCTCGGCGGCCAGTCGGACCGTGTGCGTCCGGTGTTTTTGGCAGAAGAGATGGCAAACCACGCCATCCTTCCCTCCACGCTGGAGACGAGGCTAACAGGCTATGACCCAACATGGCACCAGCCACTCAGCCAGAACAGCGCGGTCGAGCTCGACAAAGCCCATGAGCTCCAGACCTTCGCCTTCACCGACGGCAGGGTCCATACGCTGGTCCTGCTGAACCTGAGCCGAACGGAAGCTCACGCGGTGCGCGTCGAAGGGCCAGAGGCACCGCGCGGTGCGGTCAACGCAGAGCTGTTGACCTCCGCACAGATCAGCGATGGCAACCAGACGGCAGAGTAGGTACGGATCGCACACCGTGCGTACAAGAATTTCAACACGGGCAACAACACGGTGACGCTGCCTCCGTTTTCCATGACGGTACTCAAATCGAGCACACCGTGACGTGGGCAAAGGTAGGGATGGGACGCTGCAATAAGAAGCGCTTCGAAAGGTATCTGATTCACGCAACTTGTTTACACAGCATCCTAATAGGGTGTGAAACCCTTGGGCCCGCCATCCACACAGCAGAATTCTTATCTTCCATCCCTTGACGGATGGAGAGCCATCGCCATTTTGATCGTTGTGCTCTACCACGGGTCGGACGCGATCCGTGTTGCACTGGGCCATCCTGCCATTGGCGTGCAAGGCCCGCTGGTCATGTGGGGCGACTTCGGCGTGGAGATCTTCTTCGCGCTCAGTGGATTGCTCATCACATCGCGGATGCTTGAGGAAGAGCAAAAGACTGGTTCCATCGATTTGTACAAGTTCTATGTGCGGCGCGTCTTCCGCATCCTTCCGGCTTCGCTGATCTTCCTTCTGGTGGTCTTCGTGCTTGGCCGTCTCGGACTGGTTGAGTTCAAGCTCGGGGCTTGGCTCGGGGCGCTCCTGTTTTTCATCAACTTTATGCCAGCAAGTCAGGTGGTCTGGTCGGTCGGGCATTTCTGGTCGCTCGCGGTTGAGGAACATTTCTACGCATTCTGGCCCGCAGCCTTCAAGTTCCTGCGTCCCAGAACACGTCTGCTGGCGGCTATCGCCGCGGTCGTTGCCCTGACCATCTGGCGGCTGATCAACGTAAAGTTTTCAGGCCAGGCTATTACCTTTCACATGAGGTACTTCGATCATCAGGGCCGCACCGATTTCCGCCTCGACGGCATCCTGTTTGGGGCAATTGTGGCCTTGCTGGTAAAAAAGTATCCCCAGCAGATGCGGCGCGCGTTCAGCATCAGGACCGGGGCGATTCTGCTGCTCATCGCCGTCAGCACCATGACGCTCTCTCTGAACTGGAAGATCGTGCAGATGCTGATCATCTATCGCAAGGCGGCCGTCCCTCTGGTGCTCGTGTCCACCGTGTTGCACTGCGAAGGTGCCGTGAAGACATTCTTCGAAAATGCGCGGTTGCGTTGGCTGGGGAAGATCTCCTATAGCCTGTATCTGTGGCAGCAGCTTTTTCTCGTGCTGATCCCCGGTGCGACTTCCTATCCATTGCTGCGCCAGTTCCCAATCAATTTTGCCTGCGCACTCACGTGCGCGACGGGCAGCCACTATCTCATTGAGAAGCCGCTCATCCGGATAGGACATCGGTTGGGCCGACCCCAGTCAGCAGGTCGTCCAGTAGCCATCAGCGTCCCTGCAATAAACTCCTCCAGAGCATAGAACTCGCCAGTACGATCTGTGGCTCGATCAACGTACTTTAAGCAACTTCTGAGTCACTGTATCCACCAAAACATCCGTCATCCTGAGCAGAGCCTCGCGCAACGCTTCACCGCGCGAGGCGCAGTCGAAGGATCCCGACGCTGCCAGTACCACCGATACAGTTCGACCCTTTCTCCCAACGAACCCGCTCTTCGGTTGGAGATACACTAACCCAGAAACTACTTTAAACGCTCTTAAATCCCTTCAGAACGCCCTGCGGCAAACCATGAGAATGCTCCGATCTCACATAAAATCAACACGTTAGCCCAAAAAATTGGCCCAATGCGACCCAAACCCAACGAAAAAGAATTAAATCCAATACAATCAATAACTTAAACATTTTTCGCCGCGAAAAATCAGCCCTAAAACCCATGAATTCCGCATGATTTCGCATCAAATCGCGATGAAATAAACTTCCGAAACGCAATTGCTCTGGAGTTGGAACGGCTACTGGTACACCTGACGGAAACGAGGCGGTTGCGCGTCATGCACCTGACGGAAACGGGGTGACTGTACATTGGCCTGCGAGGAGGTTCTCGCGGTTTCTTCCAGTGTGTTTGCCCACCCGCAGAACAAAAAGAATAACTGTGCGACCGGTTCACCCAGAAACACCGTGGTGATGGTGAAGGCGTAGCACACGCAGATGCCAAAAATAATGGAGTAGAAGATTCTTTGCTGACGGTCCTTGGTTCTGAACACGAGAAGCAGCATTTTGATGATGGTCCAGAAGGTGACCACTAACAGGAGGGCTAAGCCCGCATACCCCTGAGCCACGGTCGTGCGGAGGTACTCGTTATCAATGGACACCTGTTTGCTGGTGAAACCATACGATTGGCCGATCGGCAGCGGGGAACCCCAGCCCCACAAACCGCCTTGTTCGATCACCGGCGTATAGGTAGCAATCAGCTCGCGGCGATAGGCGGCATTCTGCTGATCGAGATTACCCCCTTGCTCGGCGACGTGGTTATACTGCACATCGGTATAGCTATCAATAACAAAGTAGAGGCCAGTGCCCACGACCAACAGGATGGGGAAGGCGATCGCTGCAGCACGGGCCGGTTTCTTAAATAACCCGATGCTTCCTACAAGAAGGCCAAGACCAATGCCGATGAAGGGACCGCGGGATTGAGCCAGAAGGAGACCGATGCACAAGGAGGCCCAGACGACATAGGTCCATCGGGAGTTGCGGTGATTGGCTTTGCGCCAATAACCGGCGATGTGGAGCCAGAGCTGAAGAAAAATGCCGAGGGCGAAGACCGTGGCACACAGGATGGCCTGACCGTAGGGACCTTCGGTGCGCGGCCCGAGACGCATGAGATGCCCAGTCTGGTCCCATTGCGCTTTATGCTGCAGAACGATCTCGGCGATTTTGGTGAAGGGATTGGAGGTCATGCGGTACTCCCACATGCAGACGATGCCCACAACAGCGAGGCAACAAACGAAGATTTTGCATGCCTCGACGCGTAGGTGCAGCCGCTCAAAGAGCGTTCTTCCAATCAGATAAGGGCAGACCGCAGCAACTGCCTGAAAGTAGACCGAATAGAGCGAGACATTGATCTCTCGATAGTGATAGTCAGCATAAAAGGCCGTTCCCAGCATGCACAGAGTCGCTCCGTCGACCACATTGAAGTGAAGCTGGTCACGATAGCGTAGGAACCCGAAGCAACCAAGAAATAGGATCATCAGGGAGAAAGGCTCGACGGCCATGCCACCGACGAAGAACGGTATGTAGGGCGGGATCAGAACCAGGGTGGGAATAAAGACATGCAGGATCGCGGAGCGAATCGAGCTTCTCCAGTAGACATAGAAGAAGATCATTGCCGGAAGAAGGATGCACACAACTGTAAACAAGTTCTTGAACCCCTCGTTTTGAGTCCGGAACGCTTCATGCTCCCTTACCGCTCCGGCGTCCCGATGAAAGGGAATGATTCTGTTATCTTAACGTTTACAGGCGGTTTGATTCAAAAGACACCTCCCCCCCGCCTCCTTTTCGAACCTCTGCTAATAGTTCGCCGAATAGGCTGTAACTATTAGGAGAATCTATCAGGAGAATTACGAATGGCACTTGTCAGTGCTGTCATCCCCACTCGAAATCGTCCGGTGGCTGTGGTTGCGGCTGTAAGGAGTGTGTTGCAGCAGACGTTTCAGGACGTTGAAGCTGTCGTTGTCATTGACGGCCCTGACCGTGCGACAGAAGAAGCGCTGCGGGAGGTGGACGATCCGCGCCTCCGGGTGATTGCTCTGGAAGACTCTGTGGGGGGCTCTGAGGCGCGTAATATAGGAGCGCGTCTGGCGACGGGGGATTGGATCGGGCTTCTGGATGACGATGACGAGTGGCTTCCGGAGAAGCTGGAGCGTCAACTTGAGGCAGCGAAGGGCTCACCGTATGAGTTGATTGTTTCGCAGTTTTACCAGCGCGATGAGTACGACAACAGGTTTCTTTGGCCTCAGCGCTTTCCTCTTGAGAACGAACCACTGAGCGAGTACATGTTCTGCACCGTGGGCAATGTGTTTCAAACATCCACTTTGCTTTGTACGCGCGCGCTTTTTCTCCGGATGCCCTTTACCCGTGGGCTGAAGCGTCTACAGGACTGGGACTGGGTGCTGCGCCTGATGACGGTGCCGGGAATCGAAGTGACGTGCGTCTCCGAGCCACTGGCGATCTACAACGTAGACACGACCACACCAACGATCACCAAAAAGGTCGACTGGCGGTATACGCTGAACTGGGCCAATGAGAACCAGCACCTGATGACACCGAAGGCCTATCGTGGTCTTCTGGGCAAGAAGTGCGCCCCGGACGCGGCTATCCAGGGAGCGGATTTGGCTAGCGTCTGGATGCTGTTCAAGGCTACGCTGCGGGGCTGTGGCCTACAGTGGCGCGAACCGGCAATGTTTATCGTGTACTACGCTCTACCCCCGGAACGGAGATTGGTGCTCGGCAATGCGATGCGCCGCTTCTTTTCGATAGCGCAGGTGCTCCGGCCAACAATAGCAAAGTAGGCCTCTGGTGGGTATGTTGCCGACGACGAGGCGGATCTGGGGAGGGGTTTCCACTCAAGGGACCGTTCAGCTTCCAAACCCCTGTTTAGTCCGCTGAAGTTTCCAGTACTGGCGGCAGAGAGGCTGCGCCCGTGGCGCTTCTGTCTTTGCGTCTTTTGGTAATCCGGTCGGAGAGCCGGAGCAGGGGGGCTTCCATCAAATACCAGGAGACAGTGGCGTAGAGGATCGTGAGGGTGATGGCGGTTACGACAATCGCAGGCTGCGAGTGGATGTAGCGCAAGACGACCACGCGGACGACAGTACCGATGAGGTACATCGTGTAGCTGATGCGTCCGATGAAACGTACCGGGGTCCACATGAGGAACCGATGGACGGGACCGCGATCATAGAGAACCCAGGCCAGCAAAGCGGTCGCACCCACCAGCACAAGGCTGTACACCAAGGCGTTCGCCTGTGGCGTGTTGCTGATAAGGCGCATCGAGGGCCAGTGCTGGGTGAAGGCGAGGATAAAAAAGGCGCTGAGGGAAATGACCCAACCGCTGCGGCGACAGAAGCCTTGGAACTTCGGATTCTCACGTCTCGAGAAAATGGCGAGCGCAGCACCCGCGCAGAGGAGATCGGCGCGGAAAGGCGTCAGATAGTAAATAAAATAGTGAGTAGGGAAGAGCGGAGTGCAGATCGCCCGCAAGAACGGGGAGAGAACGACGACTGTGATGGCAATGCGTAACAGCGTCCGCTCAGAGACCTGAAGCACCAGAATGGGCCAGGCGAGATAAAACTGTTCCTCAACGGCGAGCGACCACAGGGGCAGCCCGGTGGCAGCAGCGGGGAAGTAGAGGCCGCTGAGGTTCATCAAGAAGAAGACGAAAACATACCAAGGCCGAAATCCAGACCAGCCAAAGAGT
>Ga0116226_10005122_pt1 | contig 11680 bp, 4 predicted proteins | sample S1TSphfallax_FD_89692 | JGI IMG/M metagenome (GOLD analysis project Ga0116226, IMG submission 89692) | Host-associated microbial communities from peat moss isolated from Minnesota, USA - S1T2_Fa - Sphagnum fallax MG | ecosystem: Host-associated > Plants > Peat moss > Unclassified | place: USA... | reverse complement strand
GCGCGGCGATAACCTGGGCGAGATTGAAGAAGCAGAACAGCATCGCTGCCGCGCCGAGCGCCAGAAGCGAGATGTAGGGAAATCCGTAACGGGGGTGCAGGCGGGCGAAAGCGCGAAAGTAGTTGCCATCGACGGCTGCGGCGTAGGGCGCGCGCGAGTAGCCGAGCAGCAAAGCCGCGACCGAAGCGAAGGCGGTCCACATGATCAGCAGGCTGATGATGACCGCCGCCGCATGGCCCCAGGTGCGCTCCATCAGCATCGCCGCCGCCGCGTGGCTGCTGCCTCCGCGCACCAGCTCCTGCCAGGGAATAACCCCCAGCACGGCCAGATGCATCCCGAGATAGAGCACCGCCACCAGCGCGATCGAGAGCAGCACGGCGCGGGGGATGGTGCGGCCGGGCTCGCGCATCTCCGCGCCCAGGAAGCAGACGTTGTAATATCCCCAGTAGTCGTAGGTGGCGATCAGCGTCGCGAAACCGAGGCCTTGCCAGAAGGCGTGCGTGGAAGCGAGCGCGTGCTCCGGGAAACGTAACAGCGACGGTTGCATATGGGTGACGCCGGCAACAATGACCGCGCCTAGCGTGCCCAGCACACCGAACGTGAGCACGCGCGCGACCTTCGTGATCGCGTCGACCCCGCGGTAGAGCAGCAATACGGTCAAGGCGCAGACCGAGGCTGCGAGCACGCTGGTCCACGGCGGTGCGTGAGCGCCGGTGAAGATCGGCCGGTGTAATCCAGGCTGCAGATAGGCCGCGTATTGTGCGAGCCCGATGCAGCCGGAGGCGATCGAGAGCGGGGCGGTAAAGCTTAGCTGCCAGATGTAAATGAAGGAGAGGTAGCGACCTGGGTCAAAAGTGCCAAAACCGAAACCGCCTGCGCGGCTAGCGCCCACTTCGTGGGGAGTCTTCTGCGCTTCGCGCCTTTTGTAAATCTCCCTCAAGAACGCATACGAGCCGCCCGCCCTCGGCAGCGCCGCACCCAGCTCCGCCCACACCAGCCCATCGCACACCGCAATCGCCGCGCCCAGAATCCAACCCAGGATCGCCTGTGGACCACCCATCGCCGCGACCACCAGCGGCAGCGTGATGAACGGCCCCACACCGACCATGTTCATCACGTTCAGCGAGATGCCGCTGATCAGGCCAATGTGGCGCTTGAGGGTAGGAGCGACTTTAGGCATCGGTTCCGGGATTGTACACTCAGAAGATGCCAGACCCCCTGCGCGGGAGGCCGCCACTTCGTGGCGTGTCTTCTCTTCTTTCAAGGTATACGCGCCGCCACGCCGTCAGCCGCCGCCCAAGCGGCCTCAGGTCGGCGGCCGCCAGTCTTGCTTTGCTGCTTGCGCTTCCCGCCTCGGCGTTTGCGCAGGCAGTGCCCTGGGCGACCTCGATCAGCCCCTCGCCCGACGCCGCCACGCTGCCTGAAGATCGCGGCGCGGACGGCCTCGCCCAGACGCTCACCAAGCTGCGCACCTGGGCCAGCCTGATGATGATCGTCGCGCACCCCGACGACGAAGACGGCGGCATGATGACCTACGAGTCGCGCGGCATGGGAGCGCGCACGGCGCTCTTGACGCTCACGCGCGGCGAGGGCGGCCAGAACGCCATGTCGAGCGACACCTACGACGCGCTGGGGCTCATCCGCACCAACGAGCTGCTGAGCGCCGACGAGTACTCGGGAACCGAGCAGTACTGGGGCCACTTCGCCGACTACGGCTTTTCGAAGACAAAGGAAGAGGCGCTCGAACAGTGGGGCCACGACCGCGTGCTCTATGACGTGGTCCGCGCGATCCGCATCAACCGGCCGCTCGTGCTGACTTCGGTTTTTGTCGGCGGCATCACCGACGGCCACGGGCATCACCAGGTTTCGGGCGAGATGGCCCAGGAGGCCTTCACCGCTGCCGGCGACCCGAAGGTCTTTCCGGATCAGATCGCCGCCGGGCTGCGTCCGTGGAAGCCGTTCGCAGTCTTCGCCCGTACACCGTTTGCGCCGGTGACGGCCAAGGGCATGTACGATTACGCGACCGGCAAATGGGCGCCGACTCGCTTTTATAGTTACGTCACTAAGGAGTGGTCGACGAGCGAGCCCTCGGCCGATGTGTCGATCCCCGAGGGCCAGTGGGACCCGGTGCTCGGCCGCTCGTACCTGCAGATGGCGCGCGAGGGCTGGGGGAAACAGCTCTCGCAGTACGGAGGCGGCACGCCGCCACTCCCCGGGCCGAGTGATTCGACCTATCACCGTTACGGATCGCTTGTTCCTGCTCCGCAATCCCGGGCGACATTCTTCTCCGGAATCGACACCTCGCTGCCCGGCCTTGCCTTGCTCGCCCACGGCGACACAGCGTTTCTTACGAGGGCCTTACGCTCGATTGACGAGAGCGTGACGCATGCGGTCCTCAACTACTCGCCCACTTCACCAGAGAAGATCGCGCCCGATCTCCGCGATGGCTACCTGAAGACGAAAGCGCTGATCGACGCTGTGAACGCGAGCACTCTCAGCGACGACGACAAAGCGAATCTGGACCATGAGCTGGGCATCAAGCTGGTGCAGTGCAACACCGCGCTCGCCGAAGCGCTCGGGGTTGAGGTTCACGCGCTGGTCACGCCGGCCGGTGCCTCAGGGCACGCACTCTCGTTATATCCGTCGCCCACATCGCCGCACGTCACGCCCGGTGCAAGCTTTGACGTGCGCGTCCACGTGACCGCCGCAAGCAGCAGCGCTCATCTGAGCCGGACCTGGCTTACCTCGCCGGACCACGAACAATGGCAGGTGACTCCTGTCAACGAGCTAACCGGCAGCACTGGCGATGCTATCTACCACGTCGAAGTCCCGGCCAGCGCGGCCCCGACCGAGCCGTACTTCAGCCGCGCCTCGATCAACCAGGCCGTCTACTCGATCAGCGATCCAGCTTTGCTAGGCCAGTCGTTCGCGCCCTACCCGGTGAGCGGCTGGGCGGAGTTCGACTACGGCGGCGTCCCGATCCGTCTCGCGCAGGTCGTCCAGACGGCGCACCGGGTCAACGGCCTCGGCCTGATCTACGAGCCTCTGGTGGTCACTCCGCAGATCTCAGTCCGCATGTCAGACAGCGTCGCCGTGCTGCCTTCGGGCGACACATCTCTATCTGTCACAGTCACGGTGGCAAATGAGCAAAGCAGCCCGGCGGCCGCCACACTTGCGCTCAAAGTACCTGCGGGCTGGCGCGCCGAGCCGGCCTCGGTTCCGCTCACGCTTGCCGCAGGCGTGCAGAACACGCAGCGCTTCGTGCTCACCCCGGCCGCGCAGCCAGAGGACAACGCCGTCATCACCGCCGAAGTCACCAGCGGCGGCGCGACGTACACACGCGGGTTTCAGACCGTCGGCTATCCGGGCCTGCGCCCCTACAACCTCTATCGCCCCGCCACGCTCACCGTGCGCCCGGTCGACGTCCACGTCGCGCCCGGACTGCGTGTGGGCTATGTGATGGGCACCGGCGACGAGGTGCCAAAGGCGATCGCGCAGCTCGGCATCACGCCGCACCTGATCGATGCGCAGGAGTTGCTCACCGGCGACCTGGACCGTTACAACACGATCGTGCTCGGCGTGCGCACCTACACCGCGCAGCCCGCGCTAGCCCAGGCCAACGCCCGGCTGCTCGACTGGGTCAAGGCCGGCGGCACGCTGATTGTGCAATATCAGGGCCCGGAGTTCGACCACAATTACGGCCCCTATCCGCTGACCCTCGGCGCAAACCCCGGCGAGCCCTCGGAACGGGTGGTGGACGAGAGTTCACCGGTCCACCTTCTCGCGCCCGGCGACCCGCTGCTCAACTACCCCAACAAGATCAGCGAGGCTGACTTCGCAGGCTGGTTCGAAGAGCGCGGCCACGGCTTTGCGGCGCACTTTGACTCGCACTATACCGCGCTGACCGAGACCGCCGACCCCGGTCAGGACCCCCAGCGCGGCGGGCTGCTTGAAGCCGCCTACGGACAGGGCCATTACATTTACGTGGCCTACGCGCTCTACCGCCAGTTGCCTGAGGGCGTGCCCGGCGCGTACCGACTGCTCGCGAATCTATTGAGCGCCGGGCACCAGGTGGCCGGCGCGAAACGTGAATAAAAGGGTCCATCCAACCTGGATTGGCATCCTTTCCAGACCGCCTATCTTCCTAGGTTGGAGTTACTCCGGCCGACACCGCTTGAGGCAGATCTGTAGCGCTTTCCCGGGCTGTTTTCACGCGCATCCACATCAACACTCTGTTAATTCGTATGATTGTAACAATCGAATGTAAGGATAAAGTTGCGGTAAATCCGGCCCAGCGCGCGCTCCAATGTTAGTTTGCGCACTTTTGCGCCGGCTTGAACGTTCCCCGCTGTGCTGTGCAAGGAAATCTGCAAAAACAGAGAGGCCTAATGAAAACGAATCTTACAGCGCTCGCCAGCCTGGTGCTGGTTTCGGCACTGAGCGCCAGGGCGCAGACTGTCGCGCCGGCAAGCACGCCAGCGATGGCAGCCGCGGCGGCCAAAAAGCATGTCCGGGTCGTCAAGGAACGCAAACCGACGGTCGAGAAGCAAATTGATGCACTGCGCGAACAGATGGCGCAGCAGCAGGCGGCCCAGCAGGCCCAGATTGCCGCCCTGCAACAGCAACTCGCCGCAAGCCAGGCGCAGTTGTCCCAGACGCAGCAGCAGGCCCAGCAGGCCATGCAGCAAGCGCAGCAGGTCGTCGCCGCGCAGCAGGCTGCAACCGATCAGAACACCCAGGCCGTCAACACGCTTCAGTCCGCAGTCACGGACCTGAAGACCAACGCGCAGTCGATGGCCAGCACCGTGCAGGCCGATCAGGAAGCGACCAGAAAGATGGTCGAGCATCCGGACGCGCTGCACTTCAAGGGCATCACGCTCTCGCCTACCGGCAGCTTCGTCGCGGGTGAAAATGTCTTCCGCACCCGCGCCACCGGGTCTGATATTCCTACCCCGTTCAGCTCGATTCCCTTCTCCGCCTCCGACGCCGGACAGCTCTCCGAGTTCTACATGACCGGCCGCCAGTCGCGCCTGGTGCTCAACGCCGTCGGCAAGATCCCGACTGCTACTCTGCGCGCCTATTATGCGATGGACTTCCTTGGCACAGGCGTGACCTCGAACAACAATCAGTCCAACAGCTACGTGCTGCGTCAGCGCGAAATCTGGGCGCAGGCCGCACTCAACAACGGCTTCACCATCACCGGCGGGCAGATGTGGTCGCTCGTTACCGAGACCAAGACCGGTCTCGATAACGGCACCGAGATGCTGCCGGCAACGATTGACCCGAACTACCAGGTGGGCTTTAGCTGGGAGCGCCAACCCGGCCTGCGGCTGACGTATAAGCTGAACCCGATGGCGGTGGCTGGCATCTCGATTGAGCAGGCGCAGACGCTCGCGCCGGGCTGCTCGGCCTCGACCGGCGGCTACTGCCCGATCAACTATCTTGCCGGCGCGGTTGGCACCAGCGGCGGTCTCTACAACAGCGCGGGCGCCCCGGGTGTGGTCGCAGTGGGTGGATCGACGGGCATCACCACCGCCCCGACCGACGCCTTCAACGCGCCTGTCACCACATACGCCTACAACCTGGCGCCGGACATGATTGCCAAGGTTGCGCTTGATCCGAAGTTCGCTCACCTGGAACTCTGGGGCATCGCGCGCGTCTTCCGCAACCGCATCTATCCGAATGAAAACGGGCAGACCGGCAAGGCGCTCTCCTCTACCGTCGCGGCCGGCTCGGGTGCTTACAACGACGCGACCGTCGGTGGCGCAATCGGCGGCACCGCGCGCTTTCACCTGCTGGCCAACAAGCTCGATGCGGGCCTCAAGGGGATGTACGGCGATGGCACCAGCCGGTATGGCGACACCCAGCTGGCCGACCTGACCCTGCGCCCGGACGCACAGTTCGCGCTCCTGCACAACTTCTCCGCCATGGGCTTTCTGGAGTTGAACCCGACTCCGCGGCTTAACTTCAACCTGTATTACGGCGACGATTATGATGGCCGCCGCTACTTCAGCGATGGCACCGGGACCGGCACGGAAGGCTACGGCTCGCCGCTGCTCGCTACCGCAAGCTGCGGCATCGAGCCCGCCCCGGGTTCCACTGTCGGCGGCGGCGCATCCACCGGCACCGCGAACGGCTTCTCGCCGACTTCGGCCAGCTGCTCGGTCAACACCAAGGACGTAGAGGAAGGGACAGCTTCGCTCTGGTACGACTTCTACAAGGGACCGATGGGTCGCGTGCGCTCTGGCATGCAGTACAGCTATATCGTGCGTAACACCTGGTCCGGTCTCGGTGGGCTCGCTCCCAAGGGAACTGACAACATCATCGAAACCTCGTTCCGCTACTACCTGCCGTAAGGTCACTGTTACAAGTGCAAAGAAGAAAAGGGCGCCCTCGATCAGGCGCCCTTTTCTTCGTCCGGAATTCGACCAGCTTGCTAGAGCACTCTCCTTTGAAGAGGCGTTACGGAACCTTCGTCGTCTCTGGCTTGGTTAGATTCACACTGACCTGTTTCGGGGTCGGCAGATCCGTCAGATTCCATCCGCCACCGAGCGCCTGCACCAGGCTGACCGCAGCCGTCATCTGCTGAATCTGCAGGCTCACGAGCGACTGCTGATCGCCGAGCAACGTTGTCTCCGCAAGCATCACGTTGATATACGGATCGACGCCGGTCTTGTAGCGGTCGTTTTCGAGATCGAGATATCGCTGCGCCGCGCTGGTGGCCTCTTTCTCCTTCTCGATCTGTTCAGAGAGCACGCGGACTTCGGCCAGATAATCCTCTACCTGCTGAAACGCGGTCAGCACTGTCTGGCGATAACTCGCAACGTCCGCGTTGTAAGTCGCGGTGTACTGCTGAATCGTCGCGCGGCGCAGGCCGGCGTCGTAGACCGTCTCAGAGAAGGATGGCCCGATCGACCACAACCGGCTCGACCAGTCGAACCACTTCTTGAAGGTCGAGGCCTCGAAGCCGCCTGTGGCGCTCAGCGTAAGCGAGGGATAATAGGCGGCGGTTTCGACCCCGATGGTGGCATTCGCCTCGGCCATGGTGCGCTCGGCTGCGGCGATATCCGGCCGGCGCTCGAGCAGCTGCGAAGGCACGCCCACAGGAATCGGCGGCGGGGCTGTGGTGACCGCGCGCACCGGCATCGTGAAGTCGGTAGCGGGCTTGCCGATCAGCATGGCAATGGCATGTTCATACTGCGAGCGCGCGACGCCGACATTGATTGCCGCAGCCTCGGCGCTGCGCAGCGTCGTCTCGGCCTGCACGACCGATATCTGGTCCGCGATGCCGGTGTCGTACTGCACCTTGGTCAAGTCGTAAGAACTCTTGTCCGCCTTGACGACATCGTTGAGCACTTTCTGCAGCGCATCCTCACCGCGCAACTCGAAGAAGGTCTCCGCGAGCGTCGCTTCTTCGGTAAGCTTTTCGTTCTCGAGATCGGCAGCACTTACCTGCGCCGCATATTGGTCCGAGCGAACCTGGCTGCGGATGCGGCCCCACAGATCGGGCTCCCAGCTGATGTCGAGCGGCGCCTCCCAGATCGTGCTCTCGCGCCCGCTCTCGGTCGCGCTGGTCGCGGTGGTGCTCGTGGTGTTGCCCGTGGCGGCGACTGTATTGACCAGATTTGACGAAGAGCGCGAGCGGCTGAACGCCGGGCCAACACTCAGCGTGGGAAAAAACTGCGAGCGCGCCTCGCGGATGAGAGCTCGCGCGGCGAGGAAGTTTTCAAAAGATTGCTTGATCGTTTGGTTATTGATGTCGAGTTGGTCTTCGAGCGAATTCAACTCATCATCGCCAAAGACTGTCCACCACTTGCCGCGCAGCATGGCATCGCTCGGCTGCGCGACCTTCCAGACGCTGTCAGTCTGGGACGGCTCGACCATGGCATTGGGATTGGCCGGCGCCGGCGCGCTGCCGGGCAAGCGCGCCTCTTTGTAATTGGGCGCGGTGGGCGTGGGAGCGAGCGGCGCATGATACTTGGGGCCAACCATGCAGCCCGAAAGCCCTGCCAGAGCTGCAGCGGATGCGGCTGCAAGCAGCTGCCTCTGCAGGCGCGTACGAATATCAGAGTGGGCCGGAACCGCCATAGAAGAATTCCTTATCATACGTGCTCCATCTGCGGAGGATGGAACGTGTCGGACGTGCGCTTGCCAGAGAGCCATTTTCGCAACCGGTCCATGTACAGATAAATGACCGGCGTAGTGTAGAGCGTGAGCGCCTGTGAGACCAGCAGACCGCCGACGATCGAGATGCCGAGCGGCCGGCGCAACTCCGAGCCCGTACCGGTGCCGAAGGCAAGCGGAACAGCCCCGAACAAGGCCGCCATCGTCGTCATCATGATCGGCCGGAAGCGCAACATGCAGGCCTCAAAGATCGCATCCGAAGTTGACTTGCCATGGTCGCGCTCGGCCATCAGTGCGAAATCTATCATCATGATCGCATTCTTTTTTACAATACCGATCAAGAGCACGATCCCGATGATCGCAATGACCGTCAGGTCGGTTCTCGTGATCATCAATGCAAGCAGTGCGCCGACGCTCGCCGAAGGGAGCGTCGAGATAATCGTGATCGGATGAACGAGGCTCTCATAGAGCACGCCCAGCACGATGTACACCGCAAGCAGCGCGGTGCAAATGAGAATCGGTTCGGTCTTGAGCGAGTCCTGGAAGGCCTGCAGCGTTCCTGAAAAAAATCCGCGTACGGTCTTCGGCGTGCCGAGCCGCTCCTGCATCTGCTCGATCAATGCGGTCGCGTCGCTTAACGCCACTCCCGGCGCGAGATTGAAAGACACCGTGACGGATGGAAATAATCCGGTGTGATTGAGCGTGATTGGGGTCGTGGTGGTGCTGGCCTTCGTGAAAGCACTGAGCGGCACCGCACTGTGATTCGCGCTTCCATTCAGATATATGCTCTTCAACCCCGCAGGTGAACTGGTGTACTGCGGATCCACTTCAAGCACGACATAGTACTGGTTCAACTGCGTGTAGATCAGCGAAACCTCGGCCTGGCCGAAGGCGTCGTAGAGCCCGGAGTTGATCGAGGATGGCGTGAAACCCAGCCGCGCCGCGGTCTGCCGGTCGTAGTCGAGATATTCGGTGAGTCCGCTCGATTCGGCGTCGGAGTTCACGTCGGTCAGCTGCGGAATCTTCTTCATGTTATTGAGCAGGATCGGGCCCCACTTGAAGAGCATCGGCAAGGAGTCTGCCTGGATCGTGTATTGGTAGAGCGCATTGCCGCCGCGGCCACCCACGCGAATATCCTGTGCGGCCTGCAGAAATACCGAAGCCACCGGCAGCCGCGCGAACTTCGGCCGCATACGATTGATGACGTCCTGCGCGCTTACCTTCCTCACATTGAGAGGCTTGAGCGCAATATAGACGAATCCCCCGTTGGTCGCTCCATTGCCGCCCGTGTACGCATTCACGTTAGCAACGGCAGGGTCATGCGTGATGACCTTCACAATTTGCAACAGCGAATTGTTCATTGACGGAAACGAGGCATCCTGCGAGCCCTGCAATCCGCCGAAGATCGCGCCCGTATCCTGCTGTGGGAAAAATCCTTTCGGCACGCGCACGAACAGCATTACGTTCAGCGCGAGTGTCAGGAGCAGGACGACAATCGTAATGCCGGGATTTTCAAGCACCCAGGTCAGGCTCACGCGATAGATGCGGAGAATAAACTCGAAGCCGCGTTCGCTCGTGCGATAGGCCCAGTTATGCCTGGTCGTCTCGACGGGCTGGTGCTTGAGCAGGTGCGCGCACATCATGGGAGTTGTGGTGAGCGAGACGACCATCGACACCAGGATCGCCGTCGAGAGAGTCACTGCGAACTCGCGGAAGAGCCGCCCGACGATGCCGCCCATCAGCAGGATGGGAATAAACACGGCGATCAAGGAGATGCTGATCGTAAATACAGTAGACCCGATCTCTTCCGCGCCCTTGAGCGCAGCCTCGATCGGCGTCATGCCCATCTCGATAAACCGCGAGATATTTTCCATCACGACAATTGCGTCGTCGACGACGAATCCGGTCGCAATCGTCAAGGCCATCAGCGAAAGGTTGTCGAGCGAGTAGCCGAGCAGATACATGACCGCGAAGGTGCCGATGAGCGAGACCGGAACCGCAACTGTCGGGATAAGTGTGGCGCGCGGATTGCGCAGAAAAATAAAGACCACGATGATGACGAGAATCACTGAGATGATTAGCGCCCGCTCGACGTCGCTGACCGAGGCCTTGATGGTCGTGGTGCGGTCGAGCACGATCGTCGCGTTGATGCCCTGCGGAATCGATGCCTGGATACTGGGAAGCGCATCGCGGATGCGCTGATTGGTCGCAATAATGTTGGCGCCGGGCTGCCGCAAGATAATCAGCGTGACAGATCTGACCCCGTTGAGGTAGCCGGCCGTGCGCGTATTCTGCGTGCCATCCTTTACGGTGGCCACATCCTGCAGGCGCACCGCGGTTCCCTTGCTGTAGCCGATGACCAGCGGCTTATACTCGTCAGCCTGCGATATCTGTCCGTTGTCGACAATATCGGTGCGGACCAGGTTATTCGAAAAAAAGCCGCGCGCGAGATCGGAATTCTGCAGGCTGATCGCGGACTGAATATTGGCCAGCGTCAATCCATATTGTTCGAGCTGTTTCGGGTTGGCATCGACGCGCACGGACGGCAGCGCACCGCCGCCTACGTTCACGATGCCGACGCCCTGAATCTGCGAAAACTTCTGCTGAATAATTGTCGAGGCTACATCGTAGAGCTTCGGAATATCGTACTTCTGCGAAGTCAGCCCGAGGATCATAATGGGCGCGTCGGCAGGGTTGACCTTTCGATAGGTCGGGTTGCCCGGCAGGTTCGCCGGCAGGTAGGTGCGCGCGGCGTTGATCGCCGCTTCCACATCGCGCGCGGCGCCGTTAATATCGCGGCTCAAATCGAATTGCAGCGTCACATTCACCGAACCGAGCGAGCTCGACGAGGTCATCTCGCTGACCCCGGCGATGTGCGCAAACTGGCGCTCGAGCGGAGTAGCGATCGACGACGCCATGATCTCCGCGCTCGCGCCGGGCAGGCTGGAAGAGACCTGGATCGTCGGAAAATCAACCTGCGGGAGCGGCGCTACGGGCAGCACGGAATAGCCGACGATGCCTGCGATCGCAACCGCAATCGTCAGCAGCGTGGTCGCCACCGGGCGATGGATAAATGGCGACGAAATGCTCATACGCCGGCCGCCACCCTTGGAGCAGCGGAGCTGTTTTGCGGCTCATTGCCAGTCTGCGGCTCTCGCGGACTTTTGCCGAAACGCTTGGCGATATTGTCGAAGAAAATATAGATAACCGGAGTTGTGTAAAGCGTGAGCACCTGCGAGACGAGCAGGCCGCCGACCATCACGATGCCGAGCGGGCGGCGCAGCTCCGAGCCGATTCCATGGCCGAACGCGAGCGGCAGCGCGCCCAACAGCGCCGCCATCGTCGTCATCATGATGGGCCGAAAGCGCAACAGGCTGGCTTCGTAAATCGCCTCGGTCGAATTCTTGCCGTGCCTTCGCTCGGCTTCGAGCGCGAAGTCGACAATCATAATTCCGTTCTTCTTCACGATGCCGATAAGAAGAATAATTCCGATGATGGCGACCACGCTCAGGTCCTGCCCGAAGAGTTCAAGCGAGAGCAGCGCGCCCACGCCGGC
>Ga0116226_10005121_pt1 | contig 11681 bp, 9 predicted proteins | sample S1TSphfallax_FD_89692 | JGI IMG/M metagenome (GOLD analysis project Ga0116226, IMG submission 89692) | Host-associated microbial communities from peat moss isolated from Minnesota, USA - S1T2_Fa - Sphagnum fallax MG | ecosystem: Host-associated > Plants > Peat moss > Unclassified | place: USA... | reverse complement strand
GGCGCCGGCGCTTCGCCTTCCCTGACATGAAATACATTGACCGCCTCGCGCAGTGCCTGAGCCTGTTCTTCCAGTGAATGCGCGGCTGCCGCTGCCTGCTCGACCATGGCCGCATTTTGCTGGGTGGTTTCGTCCATCTGGGTAATGGCGATATTCACCTGTTCGATGCCGCGGCTTTGTTCTTCGGATGCCGCGGAGATTTCTCCAAGGATGTCGGTGACCCGGCGCACCGCCGCCACCACCGACTCCATTGTGGTGCCGGCGCGCTGCACCAGAACCGAGCCCTCATCGACCTGCGCGACCGAGTTTTCGATCAAGGCCTTGATTTCCTTGGCGGCGTCGGCGCTGCGGCTGGCGAGGTTGCGCACTTCGCCCGCCACCACGGCGAAACCGCGTCCTTGTTCGCCGGCCCGCGCTGCTTCGACCGCTGCGTTCAGGGCCAGGATGTTGGTCTGGAACGCGATCCCTTCGATTACCGAAATGATGTCGACAATCTTTTTCGAACTGGCGGTGATGTTATTCATTGTGTCGACCACCTGACGCACCACTTCGCCGCCTTCGCCGGCAATCTGCGATGCGCTCGAACCCATTTGGTTGGCCTGGCGCGCATTGTCGGCATTCTGTTTGACGGTAGCGGTCAATTGCTCCATGCTGGCCGCCGTCTGGGCGAGTGACGAGGCCTGCTCCTCGGTGCGTGACGACAGATCCAGATTGCTGGCTGCAATTTCCTGGGTAGCCGTCGTGATGGTTTCTGTGCCGCTGAGGATGCGGGCGATGGTTCGGGTCAGCTTGTCTTGCATATTGTGCATCGCGTACAGCATGCTGCTGCGGTCGTTGGGCTGCAGCTCGATTTGCGTCATCAGTTCGCCGCTGGCGATTTCTTCCGCGATCTGAGCTGCATAAGCGGGCTCGCCACCCAAGCTACGTTTGACATTACGGATAATCAGCACCATTGCGATCGAAATTGCGCTGCCTATCGCCAGCACCACGACTAAATACTTCAGCAGACTGGCTTCGAAGGCAGCATCGATATCGTTGATATAGACCCCGGAAATCAGATACCAGTCCCAGGGCGCAAAGCGCTTGACGAAGCTGATCTTGGGCACGTGTTTGTCGTTGCCCGGCAGGCGCGCCATGTATGGCACATAGCCCTGTCCTTGGGCCTGCGCCAGTTTTACCATCTCGACAAACAACAATTTGCCATTGGTGTCCGCGTAATTACTGACATCCTTGTTGCGCAAATCGGCGAGTGTGGGGTGCATCAGCACCACGGGTTTGGCGCTGGTGATGATCATGTAGCCATTACCACCGTAGCGCATGACGGATAGCCGTGCCATCGCCTGATGTTGGGCGTCCTCGAGCGACAGTGCGTGACTGTCGACCTGGCTGGCGTAGTCGGACACGATCCCGTAGGCGGTTTCGACCACATTCTGGATGGCCATTTTGCGCTCGGTCAACATCGTGCTGCGCGCTTCGAGCGCGGCCCAACCACCCAGCAGCAGCAAGCCCAGCCAGGTGATTGCCAGCGCCAACCAGAGTTTGGCATTCAAGCTGAGTTGGTTCATGGGTTGTCCTGACTTTTTTGGTGACGGCTTGGTGGGAATTGTAGTGTTTACTGAATTCGTGGCACGGTGATGACTCACTGCTTTACTTTACGGCGGGGCGCACCGCACATTAAGAAGGGTTAGTACCGATACGTCAAGATCGGCCAGTGCTGCGCGATTCGGTTAGGCTGGTGCGCTGCGTCGCAGCTTGGACCGAGACGGGTCTCGCGCCAGCCCGCCTGGCGAGCACGACGGCGTTGTATCGCCCTAGGCATCGGTCCGGACCAAACCCATTTAAAATGATGCCATTGCAGCAGTGTGCTGCCCATAAACCGTGCCGCGCACATGCGCCGGTTTTTGCTGGATCGATCATGTCCGTTTCCTCGTACCTCCCGTTACGCCAGCGTGTTCCCCTGTATCTGCGCCTGATACGGATGGATAAACCGATCGGCAGCCTGCTGCTGCTGTGGCCCACGCTCAATGCGCTGTGGATTGCGGCGCACGGTGTGCCGCCGCTGCCGATACTGGGCATTTTTGTGTTGGGTACCGTGCTGATGCGATCCGCGGGTTGCGCCATCAACGACTACGCCGATCGCGACTTTGATCGCCATGTCAAACGCACGGCGGAGCGCCCGCTGACGGCCGGCAAGATACAAGCCTGGGAGGCGTTGGCGATTGCCGGCGGGCTGGCCGTGTTGTCCTTTGTGCTGATCCTGCCGCTGAATCGCTTGACGCTGGAGTTATCGGTGTGCGCCGTTTTCGTGGCGGGCAGCTATCCCTTCACCAAGCGTTTTTTCGCCTTGCCGCAGGCTTATCTGGGGATCGCCTTCGGTTTTGGCATTCCCATGGGATTTGCCGCAGTGCAGGGGCGGGTACCGCTGTTGGCATGGCTGCTGCTGCTGGCGAACGTATTCTGGTCACTCGCCTACGATACCGAGTACGCGATGGTGGATCGTGACGACGATATCGCGATTGGCATCCGCACCTCAGCACTGACCTTCGGTCGTTTCGACGTGGTGGCCGTGATGCTGTGTTATGCGGCGACACTGCTGATCTACGCCGCGGTCGGCTGGCGCATGCAATGGCACTGGCCATTTTGGGCGGGGTGGGCCGGTGCGATGGCTTGCGCGATTTATCACTACGCCCTGATCCGAACGCGTGACCGGGCCCGCTGCTTTGCCGCATTTCGCCACAACAATTGGCTAGGCGGCATTTTGTTCGCCGGCATCGCACTGCACTACGCATTCAGTTAAAGCGAGGCCCGGGCGCTGGCCGGCGTCAGACTGGCACCGCCGCAAGCTTGCAGCGGTGCCAGTCTGTGCCGCTTCACGCGGCCGGTTTGCCCGCAACGCTCGGTGCGCCGTCCCCATCTGCATCCTGCCCCAGCTCCAAGCCTAGTTCCTGCGAGCGGTGCTGAGCCGCGAGCGCACCGCGCACGATGGCGTCGCCGATTGCATCGGCCTCGAACGAGGCCAGTGCCGCCGCGGTCGTGCCGCCCTTGGAGGTGACGCGCTGGCGCAAGGTGGCCAGTGCTTCGTCGGATTGCGCGGCCAGTTGCGCGGCGCCGGTAAAGGTCGAGACGGCGAGCGCCCGCGCCTGCGCATGATCCAGGCCCATGTGTGCGGCGGCGCGCTGAAGTGCCTCGATAAAATAAAACACGTAGGCCGGTCCGCTGCCGGAGATGGCCGTGACGGTGTCGATATCCGCTTCGCTGTCACACCAGACGATCTCGCCGACCGCCGCCAACACCTGGCTGGCCAGCGCCCGCGCATTGGCATCGACTTCCGGCAACGCTGTCATACCGGTCACGCCCATGCCGATCAAGGCCGGCGTATTGGGCATGGCACGCACCAGTTGCCGATAGCCGCTCAACCAGCGAGACAGGTCTGAGGCACGGATGCCGGCCGCGATACTGATCACGAGTTGCCGACTGAGATAGGGGCTGAGCGCTTGTGCCACGGTACGCATGACTTGCGGTTTGACTGCCAGCAGCAGGGCATCGAACTCAGCCAATTCGGCGACGGGCGCGGCATAAGTCTGGATGCCAAACTGTTGCGCCAGACGGGACCGCGCATCTGCGTCGATTTCGACCGCGGCGATGTCGGTAGTCGCGGTGCCGCGTCGCAGCAAGCCGCCAATCAGCGCACTGGCCATATTGCCGCCACCGATAAATGCAATTTTCATCAAACGCTTCCGTAAGAGTGGGGCCGCGCAGGGGCGGCCCGTTGTTTGGATCAGGCGGGCGGATAATGCCGCGCGCCGAATATCGCCGTACCGATCCGCACCATGGTGGCCCCTTCCAGCACGGCCGCTTCCAGGTCGGCGGACATCCCCGCCGAGAGCGTGTCGAGCGCCAAACCATCGGCGCGCAGCCGGTCGAACAGCGCACGCAGCGCATGATGCGGCGCGCGTTGCGCCTCCAGTTCGTCGGCCGCCTCGGGAATCGCCATCAGGCCGCGCAAGCGCAGATGGGGCAAGGCGGCGATCGCGCGGGCGAGAGCCGGTACTTCGGCTGGTGTCGCGCCGCTCTTGCTGGACTCGCCGCTGATGTTGACCTGCAGACAGACATTCAACGGCGGCAGGTGCGCCGGGCGTTGCTCGGATAGGCGCTGGGCGATCTTGAGCCGATCGACCGAATGCACCCAGTCGAAATGCTCGGCGACTGGGCGCGTCTTGTTGCTTTGCAGAGGGCCGATGAAATGCCATTCAAGCTGCGCACGCAGATCGGCCAGCGCCTCGATCTTATCCAGCGCTTCCTGCACGTAGTTTTCGCCGAATGCATGCTGACCGGCGGCGAGGGCTGCGCGCACCGCGCTGGCCGGAAAAGTCTTGGCCACCGCCAGCAGTGTGACCGAGCCGGGCGCGCGCTGTGCCTCGCGCTCGGCGCGGGCGATGCGCTCGCGGGTGACGGCCAGTTGATGAGCGATATCGGTCATGAGCAGGGTCTTGCGTCGAGATGTCGCCGGCAAATCCGGCAACCACAGCCAAACGGTATCTTATTGAGGGGACCCAATTATATGATGCTCTGTGCCGAACGCCGCGTCGCCCGTGCGGTGCCGTTGACATGTGCGGGTATCAGTCGATGGTGCCGTGCCTCAACGTGCCAGCCACTGGAGCAACAGAGGCACCAGAAACGGCGCGACAAAAGCCGTAAAAATTCCATTCAAGCCCATCCCGAGACCGGCGAAGGCGCCCATTTCGTCGCTGACCTGGAACGCCCGCGCGGTACCGATGCCGTGCGAGGTGACGCCCAGCGCAAAGCCCCGCACTTCGTGCGTATCGACGCGCAGCACATTGAGAATACCGCGTGCAGTCACCGCGCCCAGGATACCGGTCGAAATCACCAGCACTGCCGTCAAGGACGGCAGGCCGCCTATCTTTTCCGCGATCCCCATGGCGATCGGGGTGGTGACCGATTTAGGGGCCAGCGACGCCAGGCTTTGCCGGTTGGCGCCAAGCAAATAGGCTATCGCGACTGCCGACAGCATCGCCGTCAGCGAGCCTGCCAGCAATCCGCCCAACAGCGGCAGCGCGGCACGACGCAATTTGGGCAACTGCCGGTAGAGCGGCACGGCGAGGGCGACGGTGGCTGGTCCCAGCAGGAAATGCACGAATTGCGCCCCTTCGAAATAGGTCGCGTACGGGGTATGCGTGATGCTCAGCACCAACACCAACAAAGCGATGGCAATCGCCACCGGGTTGGCGAGCGGGCTGAAGCGGCAGCGCGTATAGATCGCGTGCGCCACCACGTAGGCGATCAGTGTGATGGTCAGACCCAACAGCGGCGTGGCGGCCAGATAGACCCAGATCGCCCCGAGATGCGCCGGCGCGCTCATGCCTGGACCTCGCGGCGACGGTGTTGCCAGTTGAGCAGCGCACGTGTCACGACCGCCGTCACTACGATGGTCAGCATGGTGCTGACTACCACGGTCACAGTAAGCGCCAGCCATTCGCCCCGGATGGTCCCGGCCAGGGCCATGATGCCGACCCCGGCCGGGACGAACAGCAAGGACAGATGTCGCAGCAATTCGAAGGCGGTGCTCTCGATTGCGTCGACCGCAGTCGGCCGTAGCACCAGAAACACGAATAACAGCACCATGCCGATCACCGGTCCCGGCACGGGCAGATTCAAGGCGTAACTCAGGCCTTCTCCCAGGCATTGAAATAGCAACAGAATGGCAAATGCGCGCAGCATTTCGGACGCTCCTCAGGTCAGCATGCGGTCGACAAGTTCGACCCAATGTAGCACAGGGGTAGCAGTGCCGCCTTGCAGGTGCGCGATGCACCCGACATTTGCGGAGACGATCATTTGCGGTTCGGTGGCCGCCAGCTTGTCCAGCTTTTGCGCCCGCAACTGGTATGACAGTTTGGGTTGCAGGACCGAGTAGGTGCCGGCCGAGCCGCAGCAGAGATGGGCGTCGGCCGGCAGGTGAACTTCGAGCCCAAGCGCGGTCAACAAGCGCTCGACGCCGCCCCGTATTTGCTGACCATGTTGCAGTGTGCAGGGTGGATGGTAGGCCACCGTGTGCACCGCGCCTTGCAGCGCGCGCGAGCGCAACTCGGTTTCGAATTTGGGCAGTAGTTCGGCCAGATCGATGGTCAGTTCTGAGATGCGCTGCGCCTTGACCGCATAGTCCGGGTCGTGACGTAGCAGATGCCCGTATTCTTTCACGGTGACGCCGCATCCCGACGCATTCATGACGATGGCTTCGATGCCCTGTTCGACATGGGGCCACCACGCATCGATATTGTGACGGATATCGTTCAAGCCATCTTCGTGAAAGCCCAGATGCAGCCTGATCGCGCCGCAGCAGCCGGCGTTCGCGGCCACTACAGTCTGGATGCCGAGCTTGTCTAGCACACGGGCCGTCGCTGTATTCACGTTGGGCATCATGCTGGGCTGCACGCATCCGCTCAGCAACAGCATCTTGCGCAGTTGTTCGCCACTCGGCCAGGCGCCGGCCAGGCGGCGCGGCGGGATTTTATCGCGCAGTGTCTTGGGCAGCAGCGGGCGGAAGCGCTGACCGAGGCGGATGGCGATGGCAAACAGGCGCGGGTTGGGCAACAGCGCAGCCAGCCCGCGCCGCAGCAGGCGTTGACGTGCGGGACGCGGGATATTCTGTTCGGCCAGCTTGCGACCGATATCGATCAGGCGCCCATATTGCACCCCGGATGGGCAGGTGGATTCACAATTGCGACAGGTCAGGCAGCGGTCCAGATGTTGCTGCGTATGCTGAGTGACCTCGGCGCCTTCAAGCATCTGCTTGATCAGGTAGATACGGCCACGCGGCCCATCGAGTTCGTCGCCCAGCAACTGGTAGGTCGGACAGGTTGCGGTGCAGAAGCCGCAATGCACACACTTTTGCAGAATCGCTTCAGCTTCGTCGCCATCAGGCGTGTTGCGGATGAAATCGGCCAGATTGGTTTGCATGCGTGCTCGGTCGGTAATTGCCTGATGCGGTTCGCGGCGGGGTATTTCAGTGTGTCACGCGCACCTGCGACTAGAAATCGGGAAAAAGCCTGCCCCGGTTGAAGATATGCGCGGGATCGAACGCGTTTTTCAGACCTCGGTGGATTTTCATCAAAGGGCCGGGCAAGGGCGTGAAAACACCCGCCTGGCGCGCGCGTTCGTTGCCCGTGGCGGTCCTGAACAAAGTTGCGTGGCCACCGGCCTGACGCGCCGTGCTGCGGATAAGTTGGGCGTCGGTGTCGGTGATCCACCAACGTTGTGCGCCGCCCCATTCGATCAGTTGAGTTCCCGGCAGTGGCAGGGGTTCGGCGATTGAGGGCAGGCTCAAGCGCCATAGCGACGCATTGGGCGGAATCTGGCAGAAGAAGGGATCGCTGTGCTCACGCAATCCCTCCCAGAAATGGGCTGCTTCGATCGCATCGACCGCTTCGCCACCCAAGGCCGAGCGTGCCGCTTTCACCGCCGCCTCGGCCCCCGCCAGACGCAAGGCCAGCGTGCCGTCGCGCCAGGCGCTGGCGCTGATGGAGAGTGGCCGCCCAGCCCATTCGTTGAGCTTGCGCACCGCATCGCTGGCCGAAGTATCGAACTGCAACGTGGTTTCGGCGACCGGCCGCGGCAAGACCTTGATGGAAATTTCCAGCAGCAGACCCAGGGTGCCAAGCGCGCCGGCCATCAGACGTGCCACGTCGTAGCCCGCGACATTTTTCATCACCTGGCCGCCGAAGTGCAACACCTCGCCGCGGCCATTCATGACGACTGCGCCTAGGACGAAGTCGCGCGGCGCGCCGGTGGCGTAGCGGCGCGGCCCGGCCAGTCCTGCCGCGATGCAGCCTCCCAAGGTCGCGCCAGCGCCGAAATGCGGCGGCTCGAACGGGAGCATCTGGTTATGTTGCGCCAACAGCGTCTCGATGGCTTCGAGCGGTGTGCCGCTGCGGGCGGTGATCACCAGTTCGGCGGGATCGTAGGCAATCACCCCGTGATGCGGGCGCGTGTCCAGCAATGCACCGTCGAGGTTTTGTCCGTACCAGTCCTTGGTGCCGCCGCCTCGGATACGCAGCGCGGATTTATGCGCGGTGGCTTCGATCACTTGTTCGCGCCAAGCGATGGTCAAATCGTTCATCAAAACCTCGGCAGATCGGGATGGGGCAGCAGTCCGCCGCGTACATGCAGGCGGCCGTAGTCGGCGCAGCGTGCGCGGCTGGGGATGCCTTTGTCGGGGTTCAGCAGCGCGGCTGGATCGAAGGCGTGCTTGACCGCGAAAAAGGTGTCGCGCTCTTCCGGCGAGAATTGCACACACATCGAATTGATTTTCTCGATGCCGACGCCGTGTTCGCCGGTAATGGTGCCGCCCAGATCGACGCAGGCTTCGAGGATGTCTGTACCGAATGCTTCCGCACGCTCCCACTCGTCGCGGTCGTTGCCGTTGAACAGGATCAGCGGATGCATATTGCCGTCGCCGGCATGGAACACATTCATGCAGCGCAGTTGATAGCGTGTTTCCATTTCGGCAATGCGTTTGAGCAGCGTGCCGATGCTGCGGCGCGGAATGGTGCCGTCCATACAGTAGTAGTCGGGCGAGATCCGTCCTGCAGCCGGAAACGCGTTCTTGCGGCCGGACCAGAAGCGCAGGCGCTCGGCTTCCGAGCGGGATATCTGGATGCGTGTTGCACCATGCTGTTTGAGTACCTGCGTCATACGTTCGATTTCTTCCGCCACCTCTTCGGAGGTGCCGTCCGATTCGCACAGCAGGATGGCCGCCGCGTCGAGATCGTAGCCCGCGTTGACGAACGATTCCACAGCCTGAGTGGCGGGCTTGTCCATCATTTCCAGACCGGCCGGAATGATGCCGGAGGCGATGATGGCGGCGACTGCATCGCCGCCTTTTTCCAGGTCATCGAAGCTGGCCATGATGACCTGGGCGGTCTGCGGTTTGGGGATCAGTTTGACCGTGACTTCGGTCACCACCGCAAACATGCCTTCGCTGCCGATAAAGACGGAAAGCAAGTCCAGACCTGGCGCATCGAGTGCCAGCGAACCCAATTCGATGACTTCGCCTTCCATCGTCAGGGCCCGCACCCGCAGCACGTTGTGGACGGTCAGGCCGTATTTCAGACAGTGCACGCCGCCTGAGTTCTCGGCGACATTGCCGCCTATGGTGCAGGCGATCTGGGACGACGGGTCGGGGGCGTAATAGAGGCCGTATGGTGCCGCCGCTTCGGAAATGGCGAGGTTGCGGACGCCGGGTTGGACCGTCGCGGTGCGCGCGTAGGGATCGACATTCAGAATTTTCTTGAACCGAGCCAGCGACAGCACCACGCCCTGGCGGATCGGCATGGCGCCCCCCGACAGGCCGGTACCGGCGCCGCGCGGCACCACCGGTACACCGAGTCGATGACAAGCCTGCAGGACGCGCTGGACCTGAGTCTCGGTTTCCGGCAGGGCGACAGCCAGGGGCAGGGTGCGGTAGGCGGCTAGGCCATCGCATTCGTAAGGGGTTGTATCTTCGCGTCGGTAGAGCAGACAGTGGCTAAGCAGAACGGCGCTCAGCGCTTGCACCAGTTCTTGCTGGGGGCGTCCAGGTCATCGGCGGGCGCCTGATCGGGGGCGTTCATGACTTCTCCTTGTGCGCGGTGGGCTGGCCGAATGCGGTGGCCGCGACCGTCCAGCCTGGGCTGGCAGGGTCATCTTCATCATCCTAGCGGCTTGGTGCTGAGCGCGATACCCGGCCATACCCGGTCTTCCGGAGTGGCCTGGGCGCTGCACATCGGGCCACGGCCGGGCTGGGGCGCAGCCGCGACGCGGTAACCGGTGCTTAGAATATCTTGCCGGGGTTCATCAGGTTGAGCGGATCCAACGCTTGTTTGATCGAGCGCATAACCGAGAGGGCATCTTCGCCATGTTCCTCGCGTAAAAAGCCCATTTTGTGCAGGCCGATGCCATGTTCGCCGGTGCAGGTCCCGTCCATTTCAAGGGCGCGCCGGACGATGCGTTGGTTGATGCGCTCGGCTTCGGCCAGTTCCTCGGGCCGATTCGGGTCTATCAGTATCGCCACATGGAAATTCCCGTCGCCAACATGGCCGACAATGGGGCAGGGCAGCGGCGATTGCAGCAGATCGCGTTCGGTTTCGCCGACGCAGTCGGCCAGACGCGAAATCGGCACGCAGACGTCGGTGGTGACAGCGCGGCAGCCGGGTTTCAATTGCAACATCGCAAAGAACGCGTTGTGGCGCGCGTTCCAGAGGCGATTACGGTCTTCCGGCCGGACTGCCCATTCGAAACCCTGGCCGTGATGATCGGCCGCGATTTCCTGAACACGTTGGGCTTGTTCCGCGACGCTGGCATCGGTGCCATGGAATTCGAAGAACAAGGTGGGCGATTCCTGCAGGGTCAGTTTCGAATGACGGTTGATCGCTTTGATCGCGAGTGCATCGACAAACTCGACGCGCGCGATCGGCACGCCCAGTTGGATCGTTTCGATCACGGTGCGGACCGCCTCGTCCATCGAGGCAAAAGCGCATACCGCTGCCGATACGGCTTCCGGTTGTGGATAGAGGCGGAGCGTGATTTCAGTGATCACCCCCAGCGTGCCTTCGGAGCCGACCATGAGCCGGGTCAGATCGTAGCCGGCCGACGATTTGCGTGCCCGGCTGCCCGTATTGATCAGGCGGCCGTCTGCCAGCACCACTTGCAGCGCCAACACGTTTTCGCGCATGGTGCCGTAGCGTACCGCATTGGTCCCCGAGGCGCGCGTGGCTGCCATCCCGCCTATGCTGGCATCGGCGCCGGGGTCGATCGGGAAGAACAGGCCGGTATCTCGCAGCGCCTCGTTCAGGGCTTTGCGCGTGATGCCGGGTTCGACCGTGACGGTCAAATCTTCGGGATTGATGGCCAGAACGCGATTCATCGCCGATAGATCGAGCGACACGCCACCCTGCACCGCCAGCAGATGGCCTTCCAGCGAGGACCCCGCGCCATAGGGAATCAAGGGCACACGATGCGAGGCGCACAGACTGACTACCTGCTGCACCTCGGCGACACTGTGTGCGAATACCACGACATCAGGCAGTTGCGGATCGAACGGCGATTCGTCGCGGCCATGGTGCTCGCGCACCGCGGTGGCGGTCGAGACCCGATTGCCGAAGTTATCCTGCAGGGCACTCAGCAAGGCGGGTGGCAGCGGCCGGCGTCCGAACACCTGGGCGGCGTCGGCATCCGGGACGAGGGGGGCGTGCGGATGATTCAAACGAGTCTCCTGTGCCGCGCGCGACGGACATGGCGCCGCGCGGCGGGGCCGGATGGCGCGCATGGCGCGATTCCGGGATGCGTCAAATTCTGCTGTCATTCTAACGCCGTTCGTCGGGGCTCGCGCGGTTAGCCCGGCACCACGCGCAGCAGCTAGAATGGGCGGCTGTAGCGCACAGTAGCAGGACCCGCCATGTTGGCGCAGCGGCATATCGGTAATCGGAAGGAATCGCAAGGAAATCATATGGGCAATCGCTTGAACAGAATTACGACGCGTACCGGCGACGATGGCAGCACCGGTCTCGGCGATGGGCAACGGGTCGGCAAGGACACGTTACGGGTGGCGGCGCTGGGGGATGTCGACGAGTTGAATTCGCATCTCGGTGTGCTGCTGGCCGAGACCCTGCCGCAAGATGTGCGGTCTG
>Ga0116226_10005119_pt1 | contig 11682 bp, 8 predicted proteins | sample S1TSphfallax_FD_89692 | JGI IMG/M metagenome (GOLD analysis project Ga0116226, IMG submission 89692) | Host-associated microbial communities from peat moss isolated from Minnesota, USA - S1T2_Fa - Sphagnum fallax MG | ecosystem: Host-associated > Plants > Peat moss > Unclassified | place: USA... | reverse complement strand
GAGACGATCACCGCAACCACCAAGACCGCAATCGGATAGAACAGCGCTTTCTTGATTTTCTTCTTGAGAGCTTCGGTTTTTTCTTTATAAGTGGCGATCTTGTCGAGCAATGACTCCAAGGCGCCCGCCTGTTCGCCGGCTTCGACCAGATTGACGAACAGATCATCGAAATACAGCGGAAATTTCGCGAGCGATTCATGCAGCGTGCTGCCGCCCTCGATATTCGCCTTGATGTCGAGCACCAATTTTTGCATGGAGGGCTTCTCATGCCCATTGCCGATGATCTCGAATGCTTGGACCATGGGGATGCCGGCGGACATCATTGTGGCAAGTTGCCTTGCGAAGACGGCAATGTCCTCATTGGTCACCTTGCCGCCGGATCGAAAAGCATTGCTCTGGGTCTTGACACGAGTTGGCGCAACGCCTTGACGGCGCAAATCGGCGCGCAGAACCGCCTCGCTGGCGGCCAGCGTCTTGCCTTTGACCTTGTTGCCGCGCTTATCCTTCCCTTCCCAAAGGAACTGGATTTCTTTCTTGCCCGCGGTCGCTGATGCAGCCATAAATCGATCCTTGCCTTAAGCTCTACTCGATGGTGACGTTGTTGATTTCTTCCAAGCTGGTGACCCCGTCCTGCACCTTCTGCAATCCAGAGCGCCGCAGGTTCCAAATACCATCCTTGGTCGCCTGATCGCCGATGTCGAGGGCGCCGCCGCCCTCCATGATGATTCGGCCTATGGTTTCGGTGACCGGCATCACCTGGTAGATACCCATCCGGCCTTTATAGCCGTCGGTGCATTGCGGGCAACCCACCGCCTTGAATACCGTGATGCCGCGATCGATGTCGGCTTGCTCAAAGCCCTCCCGCTTCAAGGCCTCGGCGGGTATATCGATCGACTGCTTGCAATTGTTACAGAGCTTGCGCGCCAAACGTTGCGCGATGATCAGACTCACGGAGGTCGCGATGGCATATGGTTTTACGCCCATATCGACGAGACGGGTGAGGGTTTGCGGCGCGTCGTTGGTATGCAGCGTCGACAACACGAGATGGCCGGTTTGCGCGGCTTTGATCGCGATCTCCGCCGTCTCCAAATCACGAATTTCGCCGACCATGATGACGTCCGGATCTTGTCGTAAAAATGCGCGAAGCGCCGCGGCAAAGGTGAGGCCGACCTTGTTGTTGACGTTTACCTGATTGATGCCGGGAAGATTGATTTCGGCGGGATCCTCCGCGGTGGAAATATTGCAGTCTTCGGTGTTCAAAATATTGAGACCGGTATACAGCGACACCGTCTTGCCGCTACCCGTGGGCCCGGTGACGAGGATCATGCCCTGCGGTTTGGCGAGGTACCTCAGGTAAGTTTCTCGTTGAGTCGGCTCGTAGCCCAATGCATCGATGCCAAGCATCGCGCTCGACGGGTCGAGGATTCGGGTCACCACCTTTTCCCCGAACAAGGTTGGGCAGGTGCTGACGCGAAAGTCGATGGCTCTATTCTTGGACAGGCGCATCTTGATGCGCCCGTCCTGCGGCACCCTACGCTCGGCGATGTCGAGTCGCGCCATGACCTTCAGGCGTGCGACTATCTTGATCGCCAGTTGCACGGGTGGGAGCGCAACCTCTTTGAGCACGCCATCGAGGCGCGTGCGGATACGGAATATTTTTTCGTAGGGTTCGAAATGGATATCCGAAGCCCCTTTCTTGATCGCATCGAGGAGTATCTTATTGACGAAGCGAACGATGGGCGCATCTTCGACGTCATCGCGGGCTATGTCGGCGTTAGGGTCTTCTTCACCTCCGGTAACCTCCAGATTTTCAAGGTCGAAATCGTCTTCGGTCAAGCTCGGCATGACCGCCTCGGCTTGATCGATGGCTTTCGTCACGGCCGTCTGTAGTTTGTCGTCCTCGACGACGACGAACTCGATGCTCATCGAGGTCTGGAAGCGTATTTCATCGAGCGCGTGCAGATTGGTCGGGTCGGCAACCGCAAGGAAAAGCCTCTTGCCGCGTTTCATCAGCGGCAGAACGCGATGCTTTTGCATGAGCTTTTCGCTGACGGATCGAACGGCATCCATATCCGGTGTGACCGCGTCCAGGTCCAGCAGCGGAACTCCGAACTCGTTTGACGCCGAGATGGCAATATCGCGAGCGGTTGCCAAATTTGTCGCTACCAAGTGCGTCACCAAGCTCAAGCGCTTTTCCTTCGACTTGGCAATGGCGTCCTGCATGGCCGCTTCGTCCAACAACCCGTCTTGGACGAGGCGTTGCGGAAGACCTCCCAAGGCCGCTCGACTGGGGTTATTCACTGCAGATATTACGTTGTCGTTCATGGGCTTATGGGAATTCTCGGGATGTTCACACCGCTAGTGTACAGCCTGTTTCCGGTGGATCAATTGTCAAATTTCAACGGGATATTCGCACACCGCAAGCGCCATCCGGCGTGATTTCCTTCCCACTATCAAGGTTATCAAGGACATCCCGCGTTGACCCTAACTACACAGGCATAGGGGGCGCCGGGATACCCTGTGGTTCATCAAGAATGACAGGACGTCGGCAGGTATTGGGGCGAGACGCTCGTCGAACTGGTCGTCGCCGCAGTGGAGACACCCGAGCCCGAGGGAGCCGCCGCCGAACCGCACTGCCACAACACGTCGCCATTAACGTTGGTATACGGGGTCATATAAAGCTTGAGGCCGCTGAGTTTTGTGTTGGCCGCCCCGCCATAGGTGATCGCGATGACTCCCCCTGCGGCGACCGTCACGCTGGATTCATACTTGCCGACTGAGTTGCACGTACCTGTAAGGTTACCTTGGGCCGGCCAGTTGCCGGTATTCGCGTAATATTCGGCAATGGTCGTCTTCCATCCATCGGCCAGAGTTAATCCCTCGGTCACCTGGGCGCGGATGGTGTAATTCTGATACGCCGGAATGGCGATCGCCGCCAAAATGCCGATGATCGCGACGACGATCATCAGTTCGATAAGCGTAAAACCACGTTCGAAGCGCTCGGCCGCCATGAAACTGCTCCCGCTAAATATTCGGCTTTCAAAATAAAGAGGCCTCTCCACTGGAGAGGCCTCTCGCCCGCTGTGGTCAAAAAAACCGTCTAGACCACGGATAAGGGCATTACGAGTGGCAAGACGTCGGCAGATACTGCGGTGAGACAGTCGTCGAACTGGTCGTCGCCGCAGTGGAACCGCCCGAAGGAGCCGCCGCTGAGCCGCACTGCCACAACACGTCGTTATTGTTGTTGGTATACGGGGTCATATAAAGCGCCAGGCCGCTGAGCTTCGCGTTGGCTTGGTTGCCATAGGTGACGGCGATGACGCCGCCCGCATTGACCGTCACGCTCGACTCATATTTGCCGACCGAGTTGCAGGTACCGGTCAGGTTGCCCTGGGCGGGCCAGTTGCCGGTATTCGCATAGTACTCGGCGATGGCCGTCTTCCAGCCATCGGCCAGAGTCAAACCTTCAGTCACCTGAGCGCGGATGGTGTAATTCTGATACGCCGGAATGGCGATCGCCGCCAAAATGCCGATGATCGCGACGACGATCATCAATTCGATGAGCGTAAAACCCTTTTGCACTTGCTTAAGCATTGAAAACTCCTGAGAGAAAAAATGAATTCGAGACTTCAGACATTCGAGCAACGGCTTGCGCCAGTGAGCTGATTAAAGCAAGAGCCGTGCCAATCAGCTGGGACGTACCTAAGCACATGAAATAAATCAGGTTTATTTTTTTATTTCAGAACTGGTTGACATAAGGATGTCGCCAATCCGCGCCGTGGTGTCGACGCTGGTCACTCTGTGACAATTAATGTCACTGCATGACGTAACTCACAACAAACCGCGGCGTGACTCAGTTTGGCCACTCTTTGGATCAAATCAGGATTCACCCGGCGGGAAATTGAGCATGCAAATCCGCGGCTAGTCGAACGAAGACGTCTTTCCAGATTCCGACCACCGATTGACGATACAGCTTCACGGTCGGGTACCAGGGGCTGTCGTTTCTGCCCCTCAGCCAGCGCCAGTCCGGCGTGAACGGCAACAATATCCAGGTCGGCCTGCCAAGCGCTCCCCCGAGATGCGCGACACTCGTGTCGACCGTGACGATCAGATCCAGACAGTCGCACAAGGCGGCGGTGTCGCTGAAGTCGCGCAGTTCATCCTCGTATAGCGATATCCAGGGATTCGAGCGGAGGGTTTCCCTGTCCGCCGACCGAAATTCCTTTTGAAGGCAGACGTAGTCGAAGTCGAGGGGGAGGTGACCGATCCAGTCAGCCAGACTGATGGTGCGCGACGGGTCGATTGGATTGTTGGGATTGCCACTCCAAGCCAAACCCACGCGTGGACGGGTCCGTGTGCCCAACCGCCGGCGCCACCGTGCCCGGTCGGATTCATTGCTCGAGACATATCGGGGATCGGCTGGAACCGAATCCAAGGTGGTCTTCAGCGCCAGGGGCATGCTCATCAAAGGACAGTGATAGTCGAAGGGCGGCAAGGGATTCCCGCGGTCGATCACGCAAGATGCTCCTTCCAGATTAGAGAGCAGACCGCTCAGTGGCGGGGGTGTCTCGAGAATCACGAGCGCGCCACGCGCGGCCACCAACGTGGCGTATCTGCAAAACTGCAATGTGTCCCCAAAACCCCCCTCACAGTGGAGCAATAACCGCTTGCCCGCAATTGACTCTTCGCCGAGCCATAACGGCTGAGCGAAACTACGTTCCTCCCCGATCGATAGACGTTGTGCGCTTTTCCAGCGCCACTCAAAAGCTTGCCATCCCCTTTCGAAGTCTCCGAGGAACATGAGCGCCAACGACCGATTGAATTGCGCTTCAGCATATTGCGGGTTGATCGAGATGGCTCGCTCGTATCCAGCCAGCGCTTCCTCCCATCGGTGGTTCTCCTGCATCAACAGGGCACGGTTGTAATGAGCCATGGCGTCCGTGGCGTCGACGGATATCGCAAGGTCGTAGCTCGCCAACGCTTCCGTCGCCAAGCCGAGGCTTTGTTGCACCACGCCACGGTTGCAGTATGCAAACGCAAAATCGGGACGTCGCTCGATGGCCTTATCGTAGCTTTCGATCGCGTCCCTCGGCCGACCTATATTTTTGAGGGCGTTGCCCCGTTTGTAGTAGGCCTCGGCGTGAGATGGATTCAGCGCTATTGCCTGGTCATACAGCTGGATGGCGCTCGAAAAATCTTGTTCTCCAGCTGCCCTCGCCGCCAGAACGCAGAGGGTATCGGATTCGGTCGGCGTTTGCGCGAGCGACTTTTTTCGTTTGAGCAACCGGCCGAGGAAGGAGGGCATACCATCCTGCGAATCAGGCGACGTCCTTTATTTCTTCGTGATATTCCTCGTCGGCGTTGATCTGCCATATGGCGGACTTGCCTTCTCCAGCATTGATCATGGCGTTGACCGCGCCGTTGGCGGCGAGCATCGAGTGGTCTTGGTTGTTGTATCGATGCATGCCGTTGCGGCCAATGGGGTACAAATTCGAAAACGTTTCCAAGTATTCGCGTACGACCGAAAATTTGCCGTACTCCCCAAAGTACGCCGGGTAGGCTTTGGGCACCCGCACGACGGTCCCGTCGAGCACGTCCTTCCGGCGGATAAGGCCGATTTTCTCCAACTCTCGGGCCGCAAATTCAATGAAGTCGACATCGCGCATCGACCATAGTCCGTCGTTTTCGTTGCAAAAATATTCCAAGCCCAACCAGATCGTGTTCGGATCCGCAACCAATGCGGGGCTCCAGTTGTTGAATACTTGAAGTCGCCCAATTTTGACGTCGGGTTCTTGGATGTAAATCCAATTGTCGGGCGGCAAGCCATTATTCCCTTCCATTCCGCGCGGGCTTGTCTGCAAGTTCATTCGCTTCAGCAACAATCCGACGGTCATGAAGTCGCGATAGGGTAGGCCGTCAGCCACTTGGATCACTCGCGAATCTTGAGGTTCAAGCATGCGTGCGAGTTCACGGACGGGCAGAGTAGAGACAAAAAAGTCACACGGCACTTTGGTGATCGTGCCAGTGATCTCATCCCGGGCGGTGATGGCGGTGATTTCGTTTTCCTTGCGCTCGACGCCCACGACGCGATGATTCAGATGAATCGCTCCACCTTTTAGCTGGATTTGACGGGCGACTTCCTCCCACATTTGTCCCGGGCCGAATTTCGGATAGAGAAATCGCTCGATCAAGCTGGTCTCCGTCTGTTTCTGAGACGTGTCGAAGGAGGATCGGAAGGGACTCAGTACTGCGTTTGCGACGGCTTTGGTCACGGAAAGCCCCTTGATCCGCTGTGCTCCCCACTCGGCCGAGATCTCCTCGCAGGGCACCCCCCAGACTTTCTCGGTGTAATCTTTGAAGAAGGTCCTATAGAGCCGCTCCCCAAAACGATTGATGAGGAAATCTTCCAGAGACAGCTCCGGATTCCGGTGCTGTACCTGAGCGTGGCCGTAACTTAACCCAATTCTCAGGGTTTCGATCAAACCCATGTTCTGAAGCGTGCGGACATTGAGTTTCAACGGGTAGTCGAAGAACCGCCGTCGATGAAATATTCGAGACAACCTCTGACGTACCAACATTACGGCATCGGACGACGGATCGCCGAGCGCCGCTGGTGAAAACTCGTGCGATCGCTGTTGGTAATCGATCCGCTGCGTTCCCCCCAATTCGACCTGGTCTCGAGCCACGGGCAGAATTTCCTGCCACCATTGCATGACCCAATCGGATTTTGAGAAAAAACGATGGCCGCCCAAATCCATCCGATTACCGCGATAATTGACGGTCTTCGATATCCCACCTACCTGACTGTCCGCCTCGAACACGATCGGCATGATGCCGGAGCGTCTGAGCAACTCCAATGATGCGGTCAGGCCGGCCGGCCCGGCACCGGCAATTACGGCAATTTTGGGGGATCTGTGGTCCACGATCATGCTTTGGCAATCTCTCAGGCCGCGGCGCGGCGAACGAAAAGTATCTGACGACGCGCGACAAAATTGCAGGTAAACGTAAATACCGCTGCGACGCATTTCGCTATTATGTAATGAAGGCCGAAATAACGCACCGCGAGGGTCATGACACCCGCATTGACGGCAAGCCCAACTCCTCCGATCAGCACGAAGCCGGCGAATTCCGTATGCCCGCTTGCAAGACGATGCTCGCGGAACGCCCATTTGACCGAGAGGAGATAGGCAACGATCGCTCCCCCGAGAAACGCGACCGTCGCGGCAGGGAGATATCCCCACACGAAGCGATTCACCAGAGTCCAGAGCAGTCCCAGGTCCACTGCGAGCGCAAACACCGACGCGGCGCCATACCCAACCGTTTCCCTGATTAAACGACTCACGTTGTCCGACTCGCCGGACGAACGCGACGGCAGTCATAGAGATACCAATTCATCAGGGCCCCTGGATGCAGGTGCTTCAAGGGAGCATATCCCACCCAGTCCTTGGCGATAACGAAGTCAAGTTGGGGGTCGCCGCAAAGACCAACGAGAATACTGGCCGTCAGGGGCCTGGAGTCCGACCCCGGTTTGCCATGCGAGGCACCGTTGGTTCCCGCGCGTGCTCGTAAGATGGCCGTCAGTATTTTCCAGTCCGGATCTCGAAGAGGGAGCAACACCTCGGATCGTCTGCGGACTTCGAGCGCGGTATCCCGTGAGAACACCACGCCGGCAGATTGAGCCACCGTGAGGTAACTTGGACGCCCCAGCGAGAACCATATGAATGATGCGGATTGGCGCGTGGGGAGCAGCAATACATTGCTCGATGCAGGTATCACACGGCGCCAGTCGGCATATTCGTCGATCTCCGCAATGCTGCCTACCGTGTCGAGTTGCTTCATGGACCCTGGCAAGATCCATGATGACGCCGCGAGAAAAAATCCACAAATAAGAGAAATCACCCAAAAAGAGCGCACTCTTCGAACCCAAGTCAAAGAAAACCACATCAACAATAGGCCCGATATGCCCAGAGCGAAGAACTCCCTGATCCTGCCGACCCAAATCGACTCGCGGCCGGACTCCGGAATCGGTGCCGAGATGTAGGTTCTAAGATTCGCCATCAACCAGATCACAAGAATGGTGACTATCGAAATGGACGCCCAGCGCAAATGCCGGGCTGTGACTACTGAGACGTGGTTTCGCGCCAGCCAAAGAGCCAGTGCTCCCGTTACACAAGCGAGTCCATCGACCCCGGAGTAGGTCCATCCCACGATGAGCAAGGTGGCGCACGGCACGCCACATCGATCGTCACGCCAGATTCGCAGTGCAGCGGGACCCAGGAGCAACACGCTCAAGCATCCCGGAATCCAGAGCCATCGCCAGGCCTGGCCCTGTAGAAGAATCGCGATGGGACCCACCGCCCCCGCAATAGCGGCGACGATGATCCCGCAGACACCAACCAGCATTGCAGCGAGGCAGAGCTTTCTAACCCGCGGCTCGGGGAACACGAGAGCCGTTAGAGTCAAACTCACGAAAGGTCGCGCGGCAATTTCCCAATCGGCCGGCATCCAATATTCTAGAAACAGAAATTGAGCACGTTCGCGCACCACATCGGTCCAGGTCGGATCCATGACCGTCGCGAGGCCTATGCGGATAGGGACGTGTGCCGCCACCAGAGCAAAAGTCAGTGTCGCGATAAGTCCCGCAGCGGCGAATGTCAGGGCCCGGGTTTCCGGCAGCCAAAGGCACAGTAAAAGCAGGATGCCGGGAAGCGACATCAAAGGATGGACAAACAGGGACAGTGCCGCAATCAGAAGGGCCATCCGACGCCATCCGCCAAAGTGAACCGCAAGCGCGGTCAACGTCAATGCTTCGGCCAGTGAGCGTGCCGACAGGTAATTCTCTGAATAACTGAAGACTTGGTAGGCCCCGTAAACCGAGGGCGTCACAATCAGAAGTGCAACTGAGATCCAAGCGGCCTCCGCCGTCGATAGTCTTCTGACGAAGAACCATGCGACCGTGAAAAACCATACTGAACACACCGAAAACAGCACGAGCGCAGCGGTTCTCAATCCCAAAGTGCCGATGCAAACAGCATAGAGTGGCGAGAAAACCGTGTAGTTGTCCTGTGAGGTATTGCGCAGGTAGAGGTCCGACTTCAACGACGGTTGCAGCCGTGACAACGCCTGAAATGCATAGAGTTCACCGTCCTTCACGATGCCTTGATAGTGATGCGTCAGCGCCCACAGTGTGAGCAGCATCAGGGTGGATGCGATCCCGAGAGCTATATTCCGACCGAGGTCGCTGTCTCCGGTCTGAACCGGGTTCACGATTCCGTCTGCAAGCGCGGGCACCGGAGATTTTTTGACCAATTGAAGCGCCGATCCCGGTGCAATAAACACCTAGTATTATGTTTTACCGGAGTCATGCGAAATGTGACCTGATCCGCAGTGCTCGCCCGACCGACTACTCGATTCCCAGTTTCTTGATGCGGTAGCGCAATGCGCGAAAGCTCATCCCCAGTGCGCGAGCCGCCGCGGTCTTGTTGTGCCGCGATTGTTCGAGCGCTTTGAGGATTGCGTCGCGCTCTATCTCCTCCAGGTGATCTCCCAAAGGCGCTGATTGCGGGGATGTCGCCGGTGTCGCCGTTGGTGCCGAGCCCGGGGTCGGGCGCAATTGAATGTCGTCAGCGGTGACGTGACCACTTGTATTCAACGTGATCGCGCGCTCCAAGATATTTTCAAGTTCGCGCACGTTGCCCGGAAATGAATATGACTGCAGCGCGGCTAGCGCATCCTTGTCGAGGGTTGGAGGAGGCGCCATCTTCATTCGACGCCCCAGCCGGTTCAGCACGGCGTCCGCCAGCTCAGGTATGTCATCGGGGCGCTCGCGCAGCGAGGGCACTCTGATTTCGATGACGTTTACACGATAAAACAAGTCCTCCCGGAACTTCCCCTCGGAAACCAGGCGCGCTAAATTCTTGTGGGTCGCCGACAGAATTCGCACGTCCACACGTACTTCGACTTGCTCGCCAATGGGCCGAACGGCCTTTTCTTGAATGATCCGCAGGAGCTTCACCTGCATATGCAGAGGCAAATCGGCAATCTCATCGAGAAACAGCGTTCCACCCTCGGCCGATTGGATCAATCCCGTTTTATCGCTCAAGGCCCCGGTGAAGCTGCCGCGCTTGTGGCCAAAAAGCTCGCTCTCCATGAGTTCAGTCGGAATGGCGCCGCAATTCACCGGCACGAAAGCACCCTCACGGCGAGGTCCTGACTCATGGATCAATTTTGCCACCAACTCCTTGCCGGTCCCCGATTCTCCGCATATGTGCACGGGAGCTTGGCTGCGGGCAACCCTCCCGACCATCTCTCTGAGGTGCTGCATGGCGCTCGAACTGCCGAGCAGCCGGGGCCCGAATACGATGGTTTCGCCCATGGGGTCGTCGGATAGCTTGACCGCGGTGGCCACCAACTTGCGCAGGCCGGCCAAATCCAGGGGCTTGGAGACAAAGTCGAACGCCCCTAGTTTCAACGCCTGAACCGCGGTTTCCATGCTGCCATGGGCGGTGATGACCGCTACTGGAACACTGGGTGAATATTGTTGCATCCATTCGACGAGTTCGAGCCCGCTGCCGTCCGGCAAATGCATGTCGGTCAGGCAGAGGTCATACGACTCCGTCTTGAGCATGCGCTGAGCTTGGGCAACCGTTCCGGTCGTACGTGGATTGAGGTTCATCCGCTGCAGCGTGATCGATAGCAGTTCACAGAGGTCTGGTTCGTCATCTACGACCAATACGGAGGGCTTCGTCATGGGGTTAGTGTAGCGAAATGAGCTGGTGAGCGCGGATTACGCACGAAGTTTGCTACTCCTCCCACCGTTGCGGATCGCTGAACACGATTCTGAAAGTGCTCCCGTCGCCGCCGCGTGATTCGTAAAGCAACACCGCTCGATTCAGCTGACACAGTTCCCGGGCGATGAACAAGCCAAGGCCGGTGCCGCCATTGTGACCGGTGAAAAACGGCTCGAATATTCGATCGGCGGCACTCGGTTCGATTCCGGGGCCGCGGTCGGATACTTCCAAAAAGGGCCGGTTGCTGGGATTGAGTCGAGACAGCTTGATCTCGACGCTGACCCCATTTCGTGGCTCTCCATACTTGATCGCGTTGTCGCAGAGATTCCAGACCACTTGGTGCAGATGACTCGGATCGATACGCACTTCGAGATCGGCGTCTTCCTCCTCGACAGCAATCCTGGACAACGGGCACTGCATCGTCTCGGAGAACTCCTCCAGGAAATCGTCCAACCATTCGCCGAGCGTCAATCGAGTGGGTTTTGTGGCCTCACGCCGCGACAGCTGCAAGACGTTGTTGATGATGGTGCTGACACGCTCGGAGTTGTTGCGGATGATGTCGGTCAGCCGACGTTCTGCATCGCCCATCGAGGGGCTCTCCGCAAGCAACTGGCCCGCATGGCTCATCGCGCCAACGGGATTGCGGATTTCGTGTGCGATGCTGGCCGACAGGCGGCCAAGCGCTGCCAGTTTGCTCTGTTGCACGCGCTCGGCCATCAGACTGGTGTCCTCGAGGAAAATGAGGGTCGGCCCCGGGGCGCTGCGGCCGAGTGGCGCGAAGTGTGGTTGAATCAAACGGGCACCGTCGGCGGCCACGAAACTCGACGGGCCGTCTTCGCTGCGCTGGCTCTGGCGCCAGGTCGAGAGCGAATACAGCAGCCGCGGTGAGACT
>Ga0116226_10005118_pt1 | contig 11682 bp, 6 predicted proteins | sample S1TSphfallax_FD_89692 | JGI IMG/M metagenome (GOLD analysis project Ga0116226, IMG submission 89692) | Host-associated microbial communities from peat moss isolated from Minnesota, USA - S1T2_Fa - Sphagnum fallax MG | ecosystem: Host-associated > Plants > Peat moss > Unclassified | place: USA... | reverse complement strand
GGCGCAACTGGCTCCGGCGGCCAGCGTTGTCCCGCAGCTGTTCGTTACTATCTGGTACTCGCTGTTCACCGACGGGGTCTGGAGCTGAGCCGCCGCCGTGCCTGAGTTGGTCAGAGTGATGGTCTGGGCTGAGGCACTGGCGCCGGTGACTACCGAGCCAAAGCTGAGCGAGGTGGGTGAGAACGCAAGCGGATTTGTCGCCGTCCCTGTTCCGGTACCGGTGAGGGGAACCCGCGCCTGGATCGTCGCGACCCCGGTGGCAACCGTGAGCAGGCCGGCCTGGCTGCCGGAGACCGCCGGAGCGAAGGCGATCTGGAGCACGCAGGACTGGTTCGCCGCAAGAGTTGCCCCGCAGCTGCTCGACTGCAGCTGGTAGCCGGCGCTCACGACTGGGGCCTGCAACTGGGCGGTCGCGCCTCCGGCGTTGGTCAGGGTGACGCTTTGCAGAGCCGACACAGAGCCTGTCGCGGTACTCGGAAAGGTAAGTGAGGTAGGCGAAGGCGTCAACGTAGACGGCAACTCGGCGGTTCCGCTCAGAGGTACCAGTAACGGGCTGCTCGGCAGGCTGCTTGGGATCGTGATCTGGCCGGGCCGGGAGCCGAAGGAGGCGGAAGCCGGAGAGAAGACAACCACAACAGCGCAGCTGGCGCCGGGCGCGAGCGACTGGTTGCTGCAGGTATTGCTGCTCAACGTGTAATCCGTGCTGATGGTCAGTGTATTCACCTGCACCGCGATGCCGCCCGTGTTCTGCACGGTCACGGTCTGCGGAGCGGAGCTGGTGCCCTGCACGGTGCTCGCGAAGCTCACCGGGGAGGGCGTCGCCGTGAGGAACCCGGGGTTCAGGCCCGTTCCATCCAAGGTGCTCGACAGCCGGCCCCCACTCACGTTGGCGTAGACGGTCAGGGTTCCCGGCTGGTCGCCGGAGGAGGCCGGAGCGAAGCTCACATGAATGATGCAGCTGGACGACACCGCGAGGGTCGTCCCACAGTTGTTGGCCTGCGTATAGTCCCCGCTGACCTGGATGGCGGTGATCGTCATCGATGCCGAGCCGGTGTTCGCCAGGGTGAAGGCGGTTGGCGCGCCGGTCGTCCCTACCTGCTGGTTGCCAAAGCTCGCGTTGGCCGGGGTGAGCGTTCCCTGTGCCGGCGCGGTCAGCAGTTCGAGCTGCCAGATGCCGCGCCCGTAGGTGGACGCTTCAAGAATGCTCGACCCGCCGTCGCTGAATATCTGCAGGCTGGTCACCGGGGCATTGGGCAGCCCGGAGCCGTAGACCGCCCAGCAGGTCAGCGACTGGTTCGTACAGTTGGCGACATTCTGCGTGTAGTACACGCCCGTATCGAGGGCGACATATAGGATCGAGGGCACGTTGGGGTCGACCACGATGCTGTTCGCCGGTGCCAGAGGCAGGCTGTTTGTCAGGTTCTGCCAGGTGGCCCCGCCATCAGTCGAGCCGTACACCTCGCCATCGGAGATGCCATTGCCGGAGAAGCCCTGCATCGTCACGTAGACCGTGTTGCCGGTGGCGTCGTGGGGGTCGACCGCAATGCTCGAGACGGCAAAGTGGCCCTCGTTGAACTGGGTATCGTTGCTTGAGTTGGTCACCGGCGAGTTCCAGCGATCCGTCCAGGTCGTCAGGCCGCCGCTCGCCGGCACAGTCGAAGTGAAGAGGTGCCCCGGCGTAAATCCCCCGCCGTCATATTGACCGGCCATCCCGGCGTAGACCTGCTCGCTGCCGGCGGCGCCGCCGCCGTTGAGTCCCGCGCCGATCGACCGTAGCTCGGCGTTGCTGTCACAAAATGGCTGCTGGTTGCCGTCGAGCATAGGGCTGAGCAGGTTCGAGGCGGTCCATCCCCCGGTCGCCGGGCCGCGCCACACCCGGCAGGTGCCGAGCAGCAGGTTCGCGCTGTTCAGCGGGTCGAGGATCCACGGTGCAGCCTCATCGAAGTAGTCCGCGTCCTGCTCTACCTGCGCAGCGCCGATCACCGCTGTGCCGAACCCCGCAGCATTGCAGTTCGTACCTTCGGTACAGCGCAGAATGTCCACGCCGCTGCCCGCCTCGGCGTACCAGATATTGGTGTTCTCGGGGTCGATCGCGGTGTAGCTGCCCTCGCCAGACAGCAGCTCCTGCCAGTTATTCGCACCCACGGTCCCAACTGTGCCGAACGCACCCATGCCGGCCAGCAGTGTCGTCGAGTTGACCGGGCTGACGGAGAAGTGAGATATCTCCGCCAGCGAGCCGATCCCGCTATTGAGGTTCTGAAAGTGGCTGGCATCGGTCGAAGCACACACCGAGCCCGTTTCTCCCACCGTGTCCGTCGAGCGCCAGAGCCCGCCATCGTTGGCAAAGTAGAGCAGGCCCGCGCTGCCGAAGGTGGACTCGGTCGCATGCTGGGACGGAGCAACCTGGGCCGAGGCGCAGGTCTGTATATTGGTTGTGTTGCGCCACGCGCAGCTGTTCGCCAGGCTGCAGCGGTAGATGTCCTCGGTTCCTGCGAACAGGATCGTATCTTGCTGCGAGGGCACGGCCGCCAGGGTCAGGTCGTAGTCGGCCAGAGGAATCATATTTGCCGGACTGCTCGGGTCAAGTGTCCCGTTTTCAAGCGCTGTCGAGGCGATCTGGGTCCCGAAGGTGACCGTACTCGAAGCGCAGGATGTGACCGCCAGCCCACTCGGCGAACACACATCGTGGAATAGGCCCTGGTCCAGATTCGAGTTATCAGTGGTGATCGCGAACATGTCACCGGTAACAGGCTGGACCGCGAGCGCCCCGCGAAAGATGGGGCACGACATCTGCCCGGTGCCGCCCGGGTTGGTCGGGCACGCCGAGGCGGCCAGGCTTGCCCCAGGCTGGTTCGCAAGCCGGGTCCAGGTGATCCCATCGAGCGATTCGTAGTAGCCGTGGAAACGCACCGCCGCGTAGAACCGCTGGCGAACCGGGTTCCAGACCACGGACGTCGCTGAATTTCCTGGCGGGGTCCCGGCAATGTGCGGGCTCTGGACGATACTGGTGCTGCTGTCCTCGATGATCCCCAGGTACCAGGTCTGCCCAGCGTCGGTCGAGTAGTAGAGCCCCGTCTCCATATACTGCTGGGTGCCGGCGTTGACGAGCATGCCCTCGGCTGACTGGGCGACCGCGGCTACCACAAGATTCGAATTGACGCTGCTCCAGGCAAACCCCGCGAAGCCTTCCCCGGTGAAGGAGTAGTTCTCGAGCCCGCCGGTGACCGCGTCCTTGGAGTTGCCGATCAACGTCCAGGTATTGCCGCCGTCGGCCGAGCGCAGGATGCCGACTCCGTAATACGAATCGAGCGCGTCGTTGATGTCCCCGGTGCCGGCCAGGACCACATTCGACGACGTGGGTTGCACCGTAATCGCGCCAATGCTCAGCGAGCCAAGCGTGTTGCTGAAGGCGGGCAGCACGTCGGTCAGCGGAGAGAACGTGACACCCGACGCGCTCCCCGCCGCGTTGGTCGACTTCCACACGCCTCCCCCGGTCGAGCCGGCATAGAGGGTGTTTCCGCCCGAAGCCGGATCCGCGGCCAGGCTCGTGATCCGCCCAGTGACCGCGCCGTAGGCCGCAGTCGTCACCGCCGACGGACCAATCGATACCCAGGTTCGCGAAGTGGATGCGACCTCCGGCCGGAGACCGGCACTGCGCAGCAGCCGATGATGCTGAGCGCGCGCCGCGAGCAATCTCTCCGCAGGGCTGCTGAGCGCTGGTTGGGTGGTGCCGTCAGAGCGAGCCAGCCCGCTGATGCCGCGATGCGCAAGAAAGAGGCTGTCAGCCTGCTTGCGGAGGGCGCCCGGCAAGATTCCCGTTTTGGGAACTGACGCGCCGGAACTCGCCCCGGCCGGACCATCCGAACCCGCATGGCGGGAACCGTCTCCTTCCGCCTGCGCCTGCCCGGTGCTCTCCCGGGCCGGTGCGGCGTCCAGGCTCTGGGCGAACAGGACTGGCGCTGTCAGCAGAACCAGCAGCAGCATCGTCCAGCCAGCCACCCGCCCTCGCTTCGCGAGCCACTCCGCAGAAGGACGAGACTCCAGCCCTGTCTGTACGCTCTGCAAAGCCGTTGTCAAGAACCTCACCAGCCACGCTCCCGTGGGCGGGTCGCGCGAGCACGCAGCTCCACTCGCTGCCCTGTGCAGCGAGTGGGGGAGCCGCGGCGGCGCGGACGCAGCCGAAACCTAGCAATTTCGCACGCCAGGCACACCGCATCCTGCTGTGCATGCGGGCACTGGGTAACCTAAAAAGAAGGAGTAGTGAGGCGATTATGCGCGGGGGTGAGGAGCACGCCAATATTACTTTTGTGCGCGGGATGCGTCCCTGTGGCGCACGTTACTTCGGTTCGGAGGGATGGCCCAGCAAGTGATTGGCGTGGTCAGCGCAATTTTCGACAGGCGGAGGCTCCAGGCGCGGCGCTGCATGCATTGCGCCAGCCCGGCTGGAGGCTTCACATCCTGATCGGAGGCGCTCATGGCAACTGGCCTGGTCTAGACTAGGGCGTAGACAACGCAGCCTCGGCGACGGCACGGATATGCGCAGGGCCAGTGCGGCAGCAGCCCCCGGCCATCTGCACGCCGGCGGCGAACCACTGCTCGGCGAGTGCGCCGTAGCCGTCGACGCTCGAAGTACCGGTCCAGCAGCGCCGGACGGCGTCCCAGCCTTCGCCGGAGTTGGGGTAGACGATCGACGGCTTCGCGGTGCCGGCCTGGAGTTCGGCGAGCAGAGGGGTGATGAGCGCAGGCGGGGTGCAGTTGATGCCCACCGCGACCACCTGGGGCACTCGGTCGAGCAGGGCTACGCACGCGGAGAGCCGCTCGCCGTGGGCGACGTGTTCAGTGTCGCGGCAGCTGAATGAGACCCAGGCCTGGACCTTGGGGAACTCGGCCAGGGCGGCGACGATCGCGCGCGCTTCTTCAAGCGAGGGCACGGTCTCAAAGGCCAGCAGGATCGCGCCCATCTGGCCGGAAGGCGACTCGCCGGACTCCAGCACGCCTTCAGGCGCGAGCATGGCGATGCGTTCGCGATGGAAGTCGACCAACTCGCTGAAGCTGGCGTTGTAGTTGCCGTGAAACTCGGCCCCATTGTGCAGCGCCGCGCCGTAGGGGCCGAGCGAGACCGCGATCAGGATGGGGCGGGTGCCGCCGGCCGCATAATACTCGGCGCGGGCCTGCGCGGCCAGGCGCACCGAGGTCGCGAGCGCGGAGCGGGTGGCGGCGCGCGCCATCGCGAAGATCCTCGCCTGCTGGCTGAAGTCGACCGCCGCCTCGGGCGCGGACTCGAGCGGGGTGCGGCTGCGCGTCTCGAACTCGTCATCCGTGTCGAGCTCAAAGCCGGCCACGTTCTCCTGCCGCGCGAACGCCTCGGCGAAGCCGAGGGTAGACGCCTGGTAGCTCGCCGTGAGCAGGCAATCGGCCCCGGCGGCGAGGTAGTCGCGGTGCACGGCGAGGATCGCCTCAGGCGCATCGCGTAACGCGCGGGCCGACCAGAGGATGCCGTCGAGCGAGATGCCGCGCCGCTCGAGCTCGGTGGCGAGTCCCCCGTCGAGCACGCGATATTGGCTCAGGTCGATCGTCTGGCTCAGGTCGGCCCGGCTGAAATCTACTGCATTGCTGCTTGTCATCGGTAGGTACCCCTCAGGCAGAGCGCACGCATGCGCGGTCTGCCTTACGACATTTTACAAGCCGAACGTCCTCCGGGACTGCTCACTACCCCGTGCCATAGACTGTCAGTGCTGTGCGTGAGAGCGCTGGGCGAGCGGCCGGCGGATGAGCGAAGCCCGGCATCGGCTGCGGGGCCGCGCATCGATGTCTGCATTGGAGGAGGGTCGAGCATGGCCGCTATCAATCGTCGCAAGCTGCTGAGCAGGGGCTTGCTGGCTGGGAGTGTGATGGCCAGCTCCGCGTGGCTGCCAGCCGGGGTGATGCCGGCGGCCCGGTCGGCGGAGGATCAGGAGACGGGTATCAAGCAGCAGCCCGGAGCAACGCCCCGGCACGGCGTGATACACCAGTCGGTCGCGCGCTGGTGCTATCAGAAGATTCCGCTCGACCAGCTGTGCGTGGCAGCGGCCGGGATGGGGCTGTTGGGCATTGACCTGCTTCAGCCCGAGGAGTACGACGTGCCCGCGCGCTACGGGCTGCGCTGCACGATGGGTTATGCGGGCGGCGGCGAGATCAACAAGGGGCTGAACCGGGTCGAAAACCATGCGGCGATCGAGGCGGGTCTGCGCAAGAATATGCCGCTGGCTGCCAAGGCAGGGGTGCCGAACGTGATCACCTTTTCGGGTGTGCGGGACGGGCTCTCGGACGAGGAGGGCGCGCGCAATACGATCGCCGGGCTCAGGCCGCTGGCCAAGCTCGCCGAGGACAACAACGTCGTGCTGTGCCTGGAGCTGTTGAACAGCAAGGTCGACCACCCGGGCTACATGGCCGACCACTCGGCGTGGGGCGTGCGGGTGTGCGAGGAGGTGGGCTCGCCGCACGTCAAGCTGCTCTACGACATCTACCATATGCAGATCATGGAGGGCGACCTGATCGCGACGTTCCGGGCGCACGGTGAGTGGTTCGCGCACTACCACACTGGCGGAGTGCCGGGCCGGCATGAGCTCGACGACACGCAGGAGGTGCAGTGGGACGGGGTGATGCGGGCGATTGCGGCGAGCGGCTTCAAGGGCTACGTGGCGCATGAGTTCCTACCCACGCGGGATCCGCTGACCTCACTGCGGCAGGCGGTAGACTTGTGCGATGTGCCGGCGTAGCTGTCTCTGGCTGGAGCGCAGGGCGCCGGCGGCCGACAGCTCATAAGGCGCCGGAAAGCGCCTCACCGGCGGCCTTGGCCTGGGTCGAGAGCAAGCCCGCGTTTCTGGTACACTCAAACCTGTTGCCGTGTCCGTTCGAGAGCATTTTGACTGGCCACGGCGCCTGCCGTGGTGAACTAGACACGCAAGCGTTCGGGGAGTGGCTCAGCCTGGTAGAGCACCTGGTTCGGGACCAGGGGGTCGGAGGTTCAAATCCTCTCTCCCCGACCAACTTCTTTCTCGCCGGTTTGATGGCCGGGATGCAACGCAGCTGTCTTAGGAGATCGTCTCCCCCGGGGAGGCTGCACCCTTCGCACCCTTATCCTGCGCCGCTGATTTCGCCGATTTGAACTTACTCAGAAGATGGCCCGGCGCGGCTTCTTCACAGCCGCACGAGGCTCGAAGAATCAACTTGCTGCGCAATCTCACCAGTCTGGCTCCATGCCCAGGCGGAGTGGTCGATTTGTCCGGCGTCTTGGCGAGCTTGGCAAACAGCAGATTCGCCGCAGTCCTGCCGATCTCCTCCACCGGCTGCTGCACGACCGTCACGGATGGTCGCAGCGAGGAGGCCAGCAGAAAGTCGTCATGACCTGCGAGCGCTATCTGCTGCGGCACCTTGATGCCGAATCGCTGCAGCGCGTCATAGGTCTGGATGGTCGTCGTGTTCTTCAGGCAATAGATGGCCCTCGGCGGGGTGGGGCTGCTGATGTGGCGGGCAAGCACGGCGGCGGTCTCCTCATCGCTGCGGATGCGGGGAGCGGTATCGATGGCCGGCGTCATGCCCGCCTCTTCCATGGCCGCGGTATAGCCGCGCGTGCGCTCCAGCATGGTGTAAAACGTCGCCTCTCCGCCCATACACAGGATGCGCTCATAGCCGTGCTGTAACAGGTGCCGGGTCATCTCTTTGGCGGACTGATAATTGTTGGTCAACACGCCCGGTATATCGACATGGCGCAGCGGCTGGTCAAACGAGACCACGGGGATGGCAAGGCTATCCAATCGCTCATTCAGCGGCTTGTTCGTCGCATGCGAAGGAGCGATCAGGATGCCATCGACACGGCGGTACAGGCTCTCGATGTTTTCCAGTTCCAGCGCCGGTTCGTTGCCGGTCACGCACACTACCACGAGGCAGCCAAAACTGCGCGCCACCTTCTGCATCACTTCCGCGCAGCTGGCGAAAAAAGGGTCCGCGATGCTCGGCACGATCAGCCCGATCGTCTTGCTGCGTTCGCCCTTGAGCACGCGCGCTGCGAGGTTCGGCACAAAGCCCAGTTCCCCTATTACGCGATTGACCGAAGCGAATGTCTTGGCGCTGACGCGCTCGCCGCCGTTGATCACCCTCGACACGGTGGTGGTTCCGACGCCGGCGCGGCGCGCGACGTCGAGAACCGTGGGCTGCCGCTTGATCTCCATCGGGTGAACACCTTCATGCACTGGCGCTGCGATACCGTCGTTGAGCCGCTTGGCTATCGCATTCGATCTTCGACGGCGGCGCTCGTTGCCTTCAATGTACAGCGTCCGGGTTTGAGAATCGAATGAGTTACGACGGGGAACCAGCCTGGGAACCAACTCCGTACCTAGAACGGACCGGGGCATCCGCGCGCACATAACCCTTTCCGCGTCTTCACAGCAGGGGTAATCCGGGGGCTGCCGTGCTCGCAGCTCATCCGGTAGGCAGCGCTGGCAGCCGGCGCATCTGCGCCTCGCAGAACAGCAGCGTCTTCTCCACATGCAACTCCCAGTAGGGCCACTCATGCCCACCGGGGAACTCTTCATAACTGTGCTCGACCCCTTCTGCCAGCAGGGATCGATGAAAGCTCCGGTTGGCCTCCAGCAGAGAGTCGTTCAGGCCGCAGTCCATGCGAATGGGGGGAAGGATGGCATGGTGGCTCCGCATCCAGTAGAGCGGGTCCAGTTCCTGCTCCCATCCTGACGCCGCGGTGTAGGCGGAGAGCGGCTCCTCGACGAACTGGGGCATGCCGGCGATATGGGTGATGGCGGAATGGGCCGAGATGCCGGAGACCGCATGGGCCCACTTTGCGCCCAGCCGGAGAGCGCCGAATCCGCCCATCGAGAGCCCCGCCAGAAAGAGCTTTGCGGAGGGGCCGGCTTGAGGAACGGCCAGCCGGCAGGCCTGGACCACGTCCTCCATGATCCAGCGTTCCGCATCTTCAGCGCCGTGAGCGATATAGGCGCTCCCATCGCCCCACAGGCCATCGGAGGGCATGGCGAGCAGGATCGGCCGCATCGCGCCGGACTCGATCAGTCGCTGGGCGGTCCGGTGCACGCCGGCGTGGTAGATCCATCCCCAGTGGCTGTTATAGACCCCGTTGAGCAGGATGAGTACGGCCTCGCAGCCCTCTGCGGAAATCTGCGGAGGCACGTAGAGGCTCAAGTCGCCCCGGCGGCCAAGCGCGGGGCTCTTGACCGTCATGTGGCGGACGCCCTCGTGCTCAAAGCGGGGATCGGAAAGCTCGACAGTTCGGAAGTAGATGGGCCTCTCCATTCGGACGGCAGGCGCGGCCTGGCGGTGATCGCGCGCTAGAGAATTATCACCGGTACTGTAAGGCGGCCGACTCCACTCGTCTCGGCTTTTCGCTCACAGAAACATGCACATAACGCCTGCTGTGATCATGCACTAAAAGATGAGGACGCCCTTGCCGGCGCCCTGGCGTAAAGCGTCGAAGGCGCCGTGCACCGTGTCCAGGGTGTAGGTGTGCGCAATCAGGGAGTCGAGCTTGAGTTCGCCGGCTTGGTAGAGGGAGATGAGGCGCGGAAAATCCCGGGCAGGGTCGCAGGCGCCATAGAGGGGATTGATGTACCACTTATCGAACTCGAACAGTTCCATATCTGCCTGGATCGTCTGCTCGATGCCGCTGACCGCGACCGCGGTGCCCCCGTTGCGGACCATGGCCAGGGGGGCTACGCCGAGCTCCGGCACGGCTGTGCATTCAAAGGCATAATCGGCGCCCCGGCCCCCGGTCATCGACTTGACCTGGCGCGCCACATCCGCCAGGCGCCGGTCATCGCGTGAGGCCAGAATCGCCTCGGTCGCACCGAGTTCCCGCGCCTTGTCAAGCTTCCACTCCGCCACATCGACTGCGACCAGCGGGTCCGCGCCAGCCATCGCCGCCGAGAGCAGCACCGATAGCCCGACCCCCCCGCAGCCAAGCACGATCACACTTTCGCCCTTGGCCACTTCTGCAACATTGACCACCGAGCCGTAGCCGGTCATCACCGCGCAACCCATGATCGCGGCGATGGGAAAGGGCAGATCGGGCGGGATCGGAATGATGGCCTGCTCGGGAACCAGCGCCATGCCGGCCATGGTGCCCAGCCCGAACATGGGGCGCAGCGATGGGTGCTGCGGGTGATGGAAGCGCTCTGCGGGCACGGCCGGCTTGCGCTCGCACAGATTCCGCGCACCGCGCTGGCACTGAAAACATGCCCCGCACGGAATGGCCCAGTTCAACAGCACCGGGTCGCCGGGCGCGCACGCGGTGACCTTCGCGCCGGTCGAGGCCACGATCCCCGCGCCCTCATGTCCAAGAATGAGCGGAGCCGTCAGGTTGGCGTGATCCATGTCGGTGTGGCAGATGCCGCTCGCCTTGATCTCGACCAGCACCTCGTGCTCGCCGGGCGGTTCGATCTCAAAGGTCTGCACCTCGATCTTGCCGTAACCGTCTGCAACGACGCCGCGCACCGTCTGGGTCAAACTTGCGTTCATGGAGAGAGACCTTGGCTGTCAGAAATTTCGGTTCTATGCGTTGAGCGTGATCGATGTGCGTGGACGGCAACTGCACGGCAGACAGTAGCCATCGTCGGGATCGATGCCGGTCGCGTGGTTGTACTCGACCGAGCCGGCAAGCAGCTGCGAGGAGCAGGTCCCGCAGTCTCCGTACCGGCAACCGGCGCTGATATCGATCTGCAGATCCTCCGCGAAATCGAGCAGTGAGCCATACTTCTCATCCCAATCCGCTGAGACGTTCGAGAGGGCGAAGTGGACCTCAATAACGGCGCCGGCCTCGGGTTTGCCCTGGGAATCCGGTGACTCTTGCTCTGCTGGCTGCATGGAGGCTCCTTGTGGAGTGGCCGCGTGCCATCGGCGTGGAGATAGATCGCGTGGTTCAGGCCACGCCGATGGCAGCCGCGTGTGAACCGGCCCTAGACCGCAGCTACCGGTTTCAGGTCGGGCCGGGTGTTTTCATAGGTCTTGTGGTAGGCCAGAATGGCGGGGTCGGGCGCAACCCCCCACTTCTCGCAGGCCTGTTGATAGATCTCCGGCCACCAGTTGGCATGCCCGGTCAGCCCCTGCTCGCGCCAGGCGCTCCAGTCAGTAAGCGCCTTCGACCATACCTTGTCGCCGAAGGCCAGCACCTCGGCCTGGGTGCCGATCTGCTCGGTCAGCCACTGCCGCCCGATGCGGGCGTGCAGAATCTCATCGGCCCAGTCGTAGTCCTGCACCAGCGCGCTCAGGGGCCGTTTGGAGGCGACCGCAATCTCCCACTCGTGCTCCTTGCCGTTCTTCTTCGGCATCAGCCCCTGCTCGATCGTGAAGAGCACGGCGTGGCGCTCGAGCGGCGTAAGCTTGGTGTTGAGGTTGAGCGACCAGGTGAAGTTGAACGGGATCTGCTTCCAATCCAGCCCCAGCGAGACGAAGCCGAGCTCGCCCATCATCGCGTGCCGGGCCTCGTCCCACATCTGCCGCGACATGTCCTTGTAGTAGTCCCAGGGCTTGCCTTTGGTCTCGGCGAGGATGCTGGACATCATCTCCGGCACGTCGATCTCGCGCATCCGCTTGAAGTAGAGCATCAGCGTCTTGGGCAGCGGCGGAACATCCGGATCAAAGAGCATGGCCTCCGCGTTGACGCCCATGTTGTAGGGG
>Ga0116226_10005117_pt1 | contig 11683 bp, 4 predicted proteins | sample S1TSphfallax_FD_89692 | JGI IMG/M metagenome (GOLD analysis project Ga0116226, IMG submission 89692) | Host-associated microbial communities from peat moss isolated from Minnesota, USA - S1T2_Fa - Sphagnum fallax MG | ecosystem: Host-associated > Plants > Peat moss > Unclassified | place: USA... | reverse complement strand
TTGGCCAATTTGACACTAATTGTATTATTTACAAAAATGTTGAAAATTTCAAAAACTATTTCTTCCAAATCAAAAAATATTGTGAAGGAAAATAGTGAATACTTAGGAATATTTCATTTGTTGGAATTAATTTTTCAAAATTAATTAATTATTCGACAAATATGTGTTGAAATGGCCAAGGACTACAATAGTTGATAGTTGAATGCATGGGTTGTGACCAATGTGTTTTTTGGGGGCAAATTTTCACACTATGGCAACAAAAAATTTTGATTTTTTCTTTTGGGGTTTTTAAGTGTAAATTTTTTTAGAAGAAAATGATTAAAATGGAAAAAAATTCCAAACTTTCAAAGCCACAAAATTGAGGGGGAAAAGAACCACTTGGCCATGACCCATCAAAATTTAGAATTTCTGATTGATATGTAATGTTTTGGGCCTAGGCTTTGGATTTACATTAACACAGTTTTGGACCACAGCCCAGGCAAATGATGATGGATGAAAAATTAAAATGGTAGGGTTAATATAACTTTAGCCAGGAATTTAGGACAATTTTATGAGTCCCTCTATTTGAGGTAGGCATGATGGAATTCATGGTGAATCACAATAGTAAAATTTCAACGACAATTGTTAACATTATTTTTATTCATGTTTACTCTTTTTTCTTTAGTGGCTTATCCCTCCCAAAATGATTACTAGGGTCCCCACTCCATAGTAATAATATAGAAATTACATAACATGAGCATTCCAAATACTCCTATTTGGGCCATCACTTATGGTGCATCATGGTACCTTGCATTTTGGATTATCATGCACCCATGTAAATCCATGTTCCTAAATTTTACATGGGTGCATGATAATCCAAAATGCAAGGTACCATGATGCACCATAAGTGATGGCCCAAATGCTTGAGTGTCACCCACCCCTTCCTGCAACTTTTTGCAAGTTAATACAATAGTATTATTTTAATCATAGATAGTATTATCACACCCCCAAAAAATTAAAAAATCAATTAAAGTAAAAATGAAAAATAGTGAGGGTATAGCTTAGAATAGATGTTGGGTCTAATAGGTGGTCACTAACAAATAAAAGAATTACCACATGGGTTTCACAAGTTGAGTTCTTTTGACTAAACATTTATTTTGGACATATAATATGTATTAGGAAACTAATGTGTTTTTATTTAATTATTTGAGGTCAAGAACAAATAAAAACCAATTAGCTTGACTTCATATCTGACAAAACATTACATTTTGGGAGGAAGAATCCAATTAATATTAAAGTTCATGGATAAAAGGGATGTGTATTTCAGAAAACTAGTAGGTTCCATAACTATATAAGACTTAAATGAAAGAACTAAACAAATCATCCACTTTCTTTTCAAGTATTTAACGAATTGTGGGTGACATGTTATGCTCGTTATTCATTTTCATTCTTTTATGTTCATATCCTCCAAGTAATACTAGTGTGTAAACTGGCATATAATGGGATCTAGGAAGCAATGGACACAAAAATGTTGCAGTTGTGAAAATGTTGTGAGGAGAAAACTTATATGAACTTTGTGAATGATCCCACATAAAGACCAAGCCTTAACATGTGGGTGATCCTAGTGCAAGACATGCAAGTTACACCTCTTTGTGGTTTGTGTGTTATGTTTTGTTCCATTTAATGGACCCTTGTGTTAGAAGAATGTTATTTCAAAAGTAACTTTCATAAATGTAAAATCATCGTAGGCTTTAATCCAATTTTAAAAGGTTGATAATTGATCTCACACAATATGATTTGTGCATTCTCACAACTTTAATAAGGAGCCTTCACAAGTTGCATGTAAACAATGAAAATTATAAATAAAAATTCTAAATAATTAGAACATAAGGGGTGTATTTATTAGTGTAAGTCGGGTAAAAGTTGGAACCTTGGGACATAGATTGATAATAATCTCAATATTAAAGAACCAACTTTAGATTGGAATGACATGTGGTAACACAAGCTTACTAAGGACATTAGCTTTATTTATCAATATTTCTAGGGTAAGGACCAATGTTGGTTATTTCCATGATTATAGGGAATTCTTTGGTTTCAATTCTTAACATTTTTCAAGGGATCAGTTTCATTTTGATTTCAGGCTTTTAATAATAAATATGGGATCTGATTTCAATTTTGGTTTTTTTTAATTAAGGGTTGATTTTTATAATGATTTTTTAAAATTTTCAAATTAGGTTAAGTTCAGTTCCCAATTTCATAACACATAGTTTTGGGTAACCTTCAATTGTGGTTTGAACATCCAAAATATTAAAATGGACTATGCAAGATTTTATTTTATTTTATGAACTTTTATTCCAAGAATAAGAGGATGTTTAACATGTTTTTAAGAGCCTAAACTAAGACCAACTAACCTAATTTGAAAACCTTAATTTATGCCAAAAAAATTTGCAAGACCAAAAATTGGACTCCTTCAAAGGGAAAAAAGAAAATTTTAAAAATATTTATATGAGTTCATTTTTTGGTCTTGCCAATTTACAAGATTAAAAATTAGGCTCCTTGAACATAATAATAATGAATCCATTTTTTGCAAGTTCAAAATATGGATTTTTAAAAAAGGTCATTTAATTGGTTTTGTGAGCATAAGACCAAAAAAATGGACTCTTTATAAAAAGATGAAACTTTTTTTAATTTATTTTTCTTTCAAGGAGTCCATTTCTTAGTCTTGCAAACTCAAATTTTCTACTCTTTTGAGTTTGCAAGACTAAAAAATCGATTCCTTGAAAGAAAGAAAATTCCATATTTTGAATTTCTAAAAATGGAGCATGAGTAAAAAGATGATGAAAACGAGGAAAACTCATAAGAAGAAGAAGACCGCCATCATTGGCACCACCGCAACCATCTTCATAACAAAAACAACAATAAAAATAAACTAATGAACAAGAATATCATGATCGCATTTAATACACAACTTATCTTGCTTGCAACTTGATACTTGTTCGAAGTTGATGCAAAGAATTCAAGAAAATCACACGAGAGCTTGAACAATGTGCTTGAAAAAAATGAGAAAGCAATGTGCTTAAGATTCATGAAAAAGAAAATAGAAACAAACAATGTGTTTGAAAAATGAAAACATTGAAAAGCAAAATGAAACACTAAAGGCCTAAAATGGAACTAAAATTAGATTATTTTGAAACTCCAAGCAATGATGACTATAGGTAATTCAAAAAGGTCCATTTTTCATTCCAATGGAAATAAATTTCATCAACAAATGTCACCCAACTCTCTTGAATAATTTGAAAGAATTGTCTAATGTCTAGATTTTAACATGCAAAACCCTTCCACTACATCACACCAACCAAATAAACCAATAGTAATAATATCCAACTATTTGAACAAATACACTATGTTGTGGCAACATCAATAGCATTTAAATGTTTTCTAACAAAACCCTAATCCTAGATCATGTTTTCTAGTGGCTTCAACATTTAATTGGGAAAAAAACATATAAGGTGACTATTATCCAAATGTTGGATGAAATTTAGCTTGTCCACAAGTTTTACAATCAAAACCTAACTTTAAAACAACATTTTTCTCATAAAGGTAACATGGCTTGTGCTACCTCATAAAAAACAAATGCAAGTTAGCTTTTGATGGCAATAAAAAGAAGCCCATGATCCAACACTAATACCAACCAAAAAGAAAGATAATTGAAAAGTCAATACTTCAATGTTAGTATTTATTCAAATTTAACCTTGGGCCTTTTTATGTTCCACCTTAAACTTCAGTATTTTGGGTAGTTACTAATTACTTCGATTGGGTTAAATAGTGGCTAGCTTAAAAGAAAAGGCATCCAATAGTGTTGTGTGGGTATTTGCTTTGGTTGGTCAAAATAATGATTGTTAATTATTGAATTTTTTGGGTGATATCTTATGTTTGCCAGATATATTGGTGAATGTTAATTATCAACATGCATAATGGCCAAATATGCACAAATACATATTTAGATTTTGGCCATTTCCCATGTTTGGCACTATAAGTAACAGGTAGATGTAGGGATGTTGATATCCTTACATTCTTACAAATCATAATTTATTTGACTAGAAAACTAGTCATTTTGACATTTGGTTAATTTGACAATTTAGTCATATTGAACAAGTTGATTTAAACATGTCCAATTTGACTAGTAGTTTTTTTGCCTAACCATAAAATGGTCTAAGTTTTAATTAGTCAAATTGGACAAAAATTTGGGTAGCAGAAAAGAATTAAACAAAAAGGTTCAAATTTTAATATGAAGTTTAATAAATAAATAAAAAGTACCTACCCACCCACCCACCATGGCCATTTATCTCCCTATCCACAACCCACCTAAATATTATACATTTACACACATGTACAAGGTATATATACAAATATCCAAACTTCAGATAATATATGCTGATAAGGGGGATTGAACCTTGGTCTTTTTGGTTGCACATTAATGTTTTGGCCATCAAACCATCACACCACTTTGTAAAACAATATGATGTCGAATGGATTTAACATGTTTTCTTGAACTTCAAAGAATTTTTTTGTCAATGTATATGACAACATTTGAACTTCAATTTTTTTCATAAGTAGGTACCTAACTAAGTAGATAGGTAGATACACATGCCTACCTACATGTCTTAAAATGTACATACTTACTTATGTAAAATATAGGTAGGTATGTAGGTGGATAATAGGTAGTTAGGTAGGTAAGTAAACAAGGTGTCACAAACACGTTGGCCCTACCAATAGATAAAATGTTATACATCTATCTATTATGTCCACACTTTAAACACCAAAAAAATTTGTTCCAATCTAAATAGTTTGAACAAAAAAATTGGTTCACCTAATGTAAAACCGGTTCTAATAAGGTTAAACTTGCAAAAGTTAGATCCAATGTGATAGTCCTTGTCCATGTGGGGCAAGGCCCAATAAATAGGTAACTAAGTAGTTAGATAGATCAATAGATAGATAGGTAGGTAGTGTAATATGCATAGTAAGTAGGCTAAATTAATTTGGCCAATTTGACTAAACATGGCCATTTAATATGGTTGATTTGACTAAACCATGGGCATCTTGATGGAATTTTTTTTAAAAAATCCCTTTTGACTATATGTATGATTTTACATTTGGTCAAAATGGTCATTTTAATAAGAAAAACTAACCAAATAACCATGTGTCTTTCATGCCCCATGTTTTTAATGAAAACATACATCATTTTGGTCAATGTGAACATTTTAGTCAAGTTGAACCTTTTAAAAACCCATGATTTATAATAGTGTTATGTTTATACATATATGCATTGAATGAAAAAATCATTATGGATATCCAAATCCATTGTTAGTATTTTATGAATAGCTCAAATATGCATAATTATAATATACATATATATTTATATAATGTTTAAGGGTCTGGATATGCACACATATATGCATATCCTAGTTTAGGGTTTAGGGTTTTGCAAGTTTATCATTTTTCGTATGAACTTTATATCACATCAAAGTTTTTCCATTGTTTTGTTGTTTTGTCACAGCCTTGTTACTTTGTTGTCGTTTTGCTGAAGAAGATTTCAACACATTCAAGCACCTGAACATTTAAATGCATAAGGATGTGAAGTTTCCTTAGGATTTTGTTTCTTCTTTCCGAGTTACATTCTACATTCCATTAGGGTTTTAAATTTCCGAGCTCTTTGTTGTATTAAAGATTTGTTGAAAAGGATTTCCTACATGGTATTATTGCAAGTTAAAATGTTGTTGCAATTCATCAAAGTGAGTTTTATTACAACTTGTGATGACATTTTGTTGTAATTCATCAAAGTAGGTTGTGTTGCAACTCATCTAAATAAGCTTGTTGTGGCTTATCAAAGCGAGTTCTATTGCAATTTGTTAGAGTTTTGATGCAACTCATTGGAACAATGTTGCAACCCATTTTGGAGTTTTAAGTGTTTTGTGAAAGGTGCTTAAGGTTTCTGAAAGTTGTGACATTGTTAGAGTTTTGTTGCAACTTGTCAAAACTCTATTATAACCTATTTTGGAGCTTTAGGCGTTTTGTGAAAGGTGCTTAAGGTTCATGAAAATTGTAACTTTGGTGAAATTTGTTGTAAGTTCAAATGGTGTTATAGGTCATTGGAACTTTAATGCAACTCATTGGAGCTTTGTTATTAGTTATTGAAGCTTTGAGCATTTTGTGAACAATAAAACAAGTTTTGTGAAAGTTGTGACTTTAGTGAAAATTGTTTTGCTACATTTTGGAACATTGTTTTAAGTTGTTGGAGTTTTATTATTGTTCATCAAAGGTTTAAGCATTTTGTGGGAGGTAAGAAAAATTGGTGAAAGGTGTGTGTTAGGTGAAAGTTTGAACTTGTTTTTGTTGTAAGTCAAAGTGTTATTTCAAGTTGTCAAAACTCTAACGCAATTCATTAAAGCTTTCACTAGAAGAAAACTGTCATTTTGCAACTAATTTTCAATTGCATATGACACATGCAACTTCAAGACCCCATAGTTGCATAAAACAAGTTGCACACAATTGGTAGTTGCATACAACATTATGTATGCAGATAATATATAATATATATATATTTATATTTTTTTTACAAGGGTTGCCCATGGCGACATGTGGCATTTAAAAATTATTTCAATATTCATCATTATTAATAAACTAATAATATCTCTACCATCTAGTAAAATGTGAATCAAAATTTGACATGTGTCCATTTGTGGATGCCCAATTATGTGGTGACACATGGCAATTTTTAAAAGCCCATTAATTATCTTTTTTAATTAATTAAATAAGTAGGTAGGTCACAAGTAAGTATGTAGGTCATAAGTAGGTTATAAGTACATAGGATGGTAGGGTTAAGTTAGGTAGGTAGGTTTTAAATAATCCAATTTTGTGTTTGGGTTTAGCTTTTAGGGTTGAACTTTTTTCATTGGCCCATCCCAAATGGCATTTGGTATTTGGTTTGTGAACAAAAAAAATGCACTTACTTGCATAGAGTGCACATTTGGAATCTAGGCAAAAAATATGAGATAAAAAATTTAATTACAATTGTAACCAAAGTAGTTGCAACCTACATGCAAATATTACATGCTACATATGCCATATTAACTTAATTTACCTACTAGCTAAATTAATTATAGTAAAAGTAATAAAACTTAATAAGTAATAATAATACAATATAATGATAATATGATTAATTAGTTAATAAATATTAAATTTACTAATTATAATTATAATAACATTTTAATACTTATGATTACCTATCATAATTAATGATCAATGATATTATATTATTGTTACTTAATTTAAGTTAATAACTAGCCTAGGTTAAGGTACTTATAAGCAAATTAATGTAGCATATTAGCCATAAATATATTACCATGATCAATATTATAGTTAAAATCAAAATTATAAATATTGATGAATAAAAAAATCATTATTAAGATTTAGTTCTAGTATTTATAAATAATGAATAATATTATACCAAATAACATAACCTGAGCTAATCAATGGAACCTCCTAGCCATAGGTATATTAATATGATTAATAAAAATATAATAGAATAAAAATATTATTTATTCAATAATAATAATAATAAAACTAATTATTATAATAACAATAATATTTTTTAATGTTCACTAATAATATCAATTTCAATCTTTATCAATAGTTAATAATACTATAATATCATTACATAGCTTAGGCTAAGGTATTTGTAGGTTAACAAGTGTAACCAATTAGACATAGGTATATTATCATAATTAATAACATTATAATAAAATTTTTAAAAAAATTTGAATAATAAAAAATGATATTATTATTTATTATTATAATAATAATAATAATATTGAATAATAATAGTCAAGTCATTAGTAAGTAATAATACTAGTCATTATAAGTATAATTATCCATCATTATATATGATTAACTATAATGAATGATCGTATAATAATAATACATATTTGGCTAAACTAATTTTGATAAAATGAAACAAGGGTAAATTAATTTTGGTTCAATTAACCATGGTTAAATTAATTATAACAAAATCATCCATGGTTAAGGTTAAATTTACTAATTAATTTAGCTATGTTTAATTTAATCATGTTAGTTTAGCCAAAGTTAGTTTGACAATGGTTAATTTAGCCAAAATTAATTTAACCTTGGTTGGTTTAGCTTCATAGTTAGTTTCACCATGGTTAGTTTAATCAAATTTAATTTAGGCTCATAATTAAATTTTCCATGGTTAATTTAGCCAAAGTTAATTTAGTTTCATAGTTAAAATTTCCATAATTAATTTAGCTTAAATTAATTTAGCTCCATAGTTAGTTTTGCCATAATTAATTTAATCACAATTAGTTTAGTGTCATAATTAGTTTTGCCATGGTTAATTTAACCAAAATTAATTTAACCTCATATTTATTTTTGTTATAATTAATTTAGCTAAAGTTAGTTTAGAGTCATAGTTAGTTTTGCCATGGTTAGTTTATTCAAAGTTAGTTCAACCTCATAGTTAGTTTTGTCATGGTTAGTTTAACCAAATTTTAGCTTCATAGTTAGTTTAACCTCATAGTTGGTTTTGTTATGGTTAGTTTAACCTTGATTATGAACGTAACTTATGTTTAGCTAATGTTTTGCTTTGGGTAGCATTAGTTAACATGGGTTTAACCTTAGTACTAAAGTTATAAAACTATTATACATAGCTTAGATTGATATTGTATTAACATAGGTATGTACTAGCTTAGGTCATGATTTTTCTAACATGTGTCTATTTTATACACTACTAATTGCATGTTAGTTGCACACACAATCGTATGGCCAAAAAATTATACAATACCAATTTTGTGTTTGCATGCACAACCAATGTAGTTGTAAATGACACTTGGTTGCACACAATTGCATAGTGACTAGTTCCAAATAACATGATTTCTACTAGTGCAATTTATTACTAATTGTTGGAGTTTTGAACATGTTTTGAAAGGTAAGAAGTTTGTGAAAGGTGTGTGTTTGGTGAAAGTCTTTGAAAAAGATTTGAGTCTAATGAGAGGTTTGAGTTTTCTTGTTGTTTTTTGTTTTGTTGTAGGTTAAGGTGTTATTGCAACTTGTTAGAGTTTTGTTGTAGTTTGTTAGAGCTTTGTTTTTGATCATTTTATTATTGGTCATTGTTATTGAAGCTTCAAAAACTTAGCACTTTGAGTTATGGCTATGGAAGATGAAATGTTATTTGTTGAACACATAGTTGCAGTTGATGGACCATTTGAATGTGAAGATGTGCCCACAAACAATTTTAATATAGAAAATGTGCATATGGAACCTAATAGCTTGTTGGAAAATGTGGTTTGCAACTTGTAATTATACAAGTTTAAGTTGTACTTTGGAAACCACACAACCAAAATTCAATTTGTTGGGGTTTCTTTGTTGTGAATCATGATTTGCTTATGGATCTTGAAAATTTACAAATGTTATGATGCATTAATTATAGATCGAAGAAAATAATTGGTAATGTTCTAGCCCAAAGTTTTGTTTTGGGGAAAAAGGTTGATTAAACGTAACAAAATTAATGGGATTACTTCCATGAATACTCATATTGATTTTGCAAATCCTAAGTTGTTTGCTCAAAGAAAAGTCCAATTTGCAAGAAGAAAATAGTAGTGGTTGATATAAACCATTCACAATAGGATGGAAAGAAAAGGGATGGGCCATCTAATTTTATAATCACCGCATATTTTGGGTTCACAAACCCTTACAAAAAGAATGATGAGGCACAATAGATGTTTTTCAAGGATATGGTGTACATTTACATAGGTTATAACACAATTTCCATAACTAAATTTTTTGGGTAATAAGGTTAATTTTACACCAATGTCCTTGAAATTCCTTTCCTTCTTGGGTTATTCATGTGGGTGGAGTGTTTTTTGCAATAGTTAAGAAAACCATGGACTTGCATGTATTCCCAAACCTTGCATTTGCATTCATTAGTTTTGGAAGTTTTGATATTTTGATGTTTAAAGGGTGATCTAAACACATTTTCCCTTGTGAGAAACTTTTTAAATGAATCTTGGAACCCTATTCATGTTACTGTGGGTTTATTTGAAGTGAATGAATTAAATGGACAAAGTATGGCTATTCAACTTGAATCATTGTTTTTAAAGTTTGGGTTGATGCAGTGTGATTGCATTTATGAAAGACGAGGGCAACAATTTGACAACCGTGACATTTGCATTATTATCCATTGTTGATTATGAACCTTTGAGGCCTATGAAAGTATGTGTTTTGTTCATGTGATATGTCTAAAGCATGTTAGTATGCTACTAATGATGAATTCTTTCTAAAGGTTTGACATAGGTGAGTGTGAAAGGTGCACAAATGTTTTTATAGAAAACAATTGCATGGACAAAGAAATTTGGGAAAGGGAAGCAAGAATGGGAAACGGCTTGCATTGAAAATGGGATGTAATTTCAAGAACTTAAAACACTTATCAAAACCATATTTTCATTTTAAGTCATCATGTTTGAGGAGACCTTGGAATTTGAACAAATCATCATCACTTGTTATGAAAGGCAAAAGACTATCACTTTACAACAAAGACTCAAAGGCCCAAGTGTGAACTATTACAAAAATAATCACATCATGTTTGAACTTTATGGCACATCATGTGAATTATGAACCAATCCCATAATCATTGGCTACTATTTGATGCTTTAATTACTACAATTATCCTAACTGTTAAGTTATAAACTAAAATGGCTAAAATGGTGCAACTTTCAAATGGGACATAAGTTTTGGACCAATTTGATTATGAATTCCTCTTCTTATGAATAAACATGTAAGAAGAAATTGTGAAGGTTTTGAAACCTTTTCTTTAGTTTTTAATTCAAACCTTGATCATAATACGATTGCCATAATGTTGCATCCTTGGTTCAAATCATTACAAGTTGTGGAAAATTTGGTGGGATGTGCATATCAATTTCACACGTTTTTAAGCATGATTTGAAAGTTATGATTCCCTTTTTCATGACATGTTTTGAAGCCCTAAACCCTACTATTGAAGCATGCAGTTTTACTAATACACATGGTGATGAGTTTGAAAATGAAGGTAACATTAGGTTGGAACTTCCCTTGAAGAGTCTTTTTGAGTAGTTGTCATTGTGGGTGTTTGCACATTATGGTGACATTATATGTACGTCACAATGGCAATTTTTCCTATATTCCTTAGATACAAGAAAATAAATGAAAAATAAATTGAAATAATAACAAAGGGATTCATTTATCTAACTATCATAATCAACCTTCCAAAAATGAAAAAATCAAATCAAAATTGTGGATAGTTAATAAGTAATGAACTTTTGAATTTGCCACACTTTTTGTTTTCTTTCTAAACTCATGGGTATGGACTTTTATGTTATAATGTGTTAGTCTTATATGTTTGAAACTTTGGGATATTGGATGAATCATGTTTAAGAAATTAAAGATTCATTGAATGAATGGAATGTGATTTTAATTTATTATGTTATGGACTTTTAAAAATTTCAAAAACTATAATTATTTTGAAAGCCCTTTTAAGCATTTATAACTAATTATTAGAAAAAAATATTTTTTGATATTTTTGATATGTTTTATAGCATCATGATTTGAAATTGGAAATGGAAAAGAATGTTATTTTCAATATCATCTAAATATTCAT
>Ga0116226_10005116_pt1 | contig 11684 bp, 7 predicted proteins | sample S1TSphfallax_FD_89692 | JGI IMG/M metagenome (GOLD analysis project Ga0116226, IMG submission 89692) | Host-associated microbial communities from peat moss isolated from Minnesota, USA - S1T2_Fa - Sphagnum fallax MG | ecosystem: Host-associated > Plants > Peat moss > Unclassified | place: USA... | reverse complement strand
GGCAATTATCCTTGCAACACAAAAATGCTTGGTGGATTTTTGCAATGTGGAACATTGAACATGCGACATAGGGGGGCATCTTTATATATGCCAAACTCCATCTCCACATGTAGCCTCAAGGACTTCAACATTTACCTAAATTTGATCCACCTTAGGCTGCTCATTTTCACACTTGATTTGGTAATAATATGGTTTACACAAGGATGAGAAAAACTCACATTGTTGTGCCTATGTGAATCCCCTTCTAATTTGGGGGTTAGGTTTGCATTCCATTTACAAAAACCAAAGATCTCCTCACCTTCCATATGTGCAATTTTAATTGTGTAAGTTAATCTCATATAATATTTTGAAGTTGCATCTGTAAGTTATTTTGGATTTCCATATTGGGTTGTTCTACATAAAATCAACTCATTCTTATCAGGCCCTTGATGACGCGCTCCCAAGTCCCAAATTAGGCCCAAGATGGGCCTTGGTTTCTAAAACAGCAGAATTGTGGGGACTTGAGGGCACACTCCCAGCTCTCAGCATTAAAAGGGGTAGAGGGCCGTGTTGAAGCTCTAGGATGGGACTAGGAAGAGGGACAAGGTTTAGTTACTCACTCGAACCTGCATCAAACCAACCAACAAGTTGGTTAGTTTGCATTCTAGAGCACCCTTGGTGCTAGGACAAGCCACGAGCAACTCTGGACTCACAAGACTCACCATGGCCCGGACTCGGGGGAAGCCACCACCTTCCCCCATATAGTATTCTTTGCGTTACTCTGTGGCACCCACATCCGAATGACTTTTTGTCCTGAGACTCCCAAGGAGGAATCCCGAAATTGTCTCAATTTGGACTCCCGGGACTTTGTGAGTTCATAACTTTTTGTTCCGACCTCTGATTGGGATGAGGTCTAGAGAAAACTTGTAGCTCTCCTTGAGAGCTTTTCAACGGTGTGTTGCACTCCATCTGCACACGCCGGGTTTAAGTCGATTCTAGACTTTTAGTGGTCGAGAGTCAAACTGCCAATTTGATCCCGTCCTTTCTTTTTGTCATAACTTGTGCTGCAAATGTCCAAATGGCTCATGCGAGACCATTTTCGACATTTACACTTCAATAGCTTTCCAATGACATAAAGAACGCTTCAAGGCAAGGTGTTTTGATCCCTTTAATGGAACCCTGAAGTTTTGGGAGTCCCGGAGGACTCCCAAGTCCCCATTTCGGGAGTGTGAGTGTCATCTTTGCACTTTTCCAAAAGTGGGGTGTGACATTTGACCTAGTAGACCACCTTGTTTGAAATGGGAGTACAACGTCAGTTTTTTGAAACTTCGAATGTAGTCATCTGATGTTGCAGCATGCTCCCATTTTGTTAGATTGTTGAAACTATACATTGTGTATTGTCTTTGAAAGGTTACATGTGGGCATGTTTGCAAGTTCTTCGGGAGAGTAATTCTATAAGAAAAAAATGTTTGATATGCAATTTTAAAATGAAAATTACCATAGATGTGAACTTGTCAAAAAGGTGGGGTGAAAGAAAAGATGTGTGGGTAGGTTGAAAACAATACATGTATCATAATCCTCCCCATCCTCACACAAAAATGCCAAAAATTGAGCCAATTGTCCAATTCATAAACTCCAAGTTCATCAGTGGCATCGGAGGAATACCATCAACAATGGATTATTGCATATTGAACATCAACCTCTCCCAAAGAAATGGCATTTTGGTACTCATAGCATACTATCTTATGTTTTTTCTCACAATTTTGGTTCGATATGTTATTTTGTGTGTTTGTACGGATTGATTCCAATGAAAAAAAAATCTCTCTATCAACCATTAGCTCATTTAAATCTCCATTACCATAGACAATTCAAACTACGTTCTAATTAGCTTGAGTGATGTTGGCCACAAATCCTTTGAAGTTTAGATTGGGGACACCATTATTTGCCATGACCTTATTTAATTCCACCACATTACACAGTAAGCATTTGTCTCTTCAAATTGTATATCACATATTGCAATCGTCATCACCTTGTAGTAGAAAGAATCATACACATGGCAAGCGACTATCATCCAATCTTTGACATGATTTACATTATTTACATGATCCAAACGATTTGGAGGTCACCCCCATGCTTCATTCGCTTGATTACATCACAACCACTACCACCTCCATGCCCATACATTTTGAATAAAAACATTTTCTTTCCAGTCTATTGCCCTAGAAAACAACCTCTTGAATAAAACAATAACCACTATGCGCTTTGAAAGCGAAAATGCTAGAAATGTACCCTCTATTCCCTAGTCGATGTTTAAAGGATGCAACTAAAATTTTAACATTAAGGGAAAACAATGCTATGAACTTGTCCATCACTTGGCGCAACTTTTTTCCTTTAAAAACTTCCAATGGCCCCTTTCCATCCCCATTTAACATGTGCTTAAAGAAAAAGCTTTTACTTGTAGCCAATGTAATGGTTGGCGTAATAAACCCCTGGTGTGCAAGACACCTCCTTGACTAGGGATTTAACTTGATCAAAAACTTTTCTAGAATGACCTTCCGCCACTAGATGATCATGCGTGCCTAAATGAATAGTTGCTAGAATCAAATTTTCTTACTTGTGCATGATGTAATACATGTAAGCTACACATAGATTAACACAAAAGGGGGGTATTATTACAAATTTCCAAAATGGTGGACCAAGAGTAAAACAACCTCCTTGAAGGTCATGAATGTCACCAATCCAAGTTATTTTGTTTCTACATTTGTTGAGAAGAAAGAATTCACAACCATCATTTCAGCATCGCAAATGACCTAAACAATGAACTTTTCGAAAAGTAAAGTTGAAATCATTCTTAATATTGCTTGTTTTAACTTTACACCACACATGGCAATCATGTTTCATGTCCATTATTTGCATATGCCCAAAGTGAATGTCGGGACTAACGTTGGGGGGGAATTCAAACTTATCATAGTTCATATCTCTTAACTCGAAGCTAGCATGTGTGGCAAACGACATTGCCCAAATATAATCTACTACACTCAGCATAGAGGGAATGTCTCAAATCGAATATTGGGAATAAGGAAAACACATAATGATTCATGTGCAGAGAAGAGGTCAGTGGGCATAGAGAGATTGAAGGTGTTCCATCCTCATCAAAAGAATCACACAAATGTATGAAAGAGATAAAATTGGACGAAGTTGAATGCAAAGAGATTTGAAAAAGAAATGAGGAAGAATTTATGTCCACCACTAGACTCCCAAGAGACGACAAGGTAGGGAAAAGCGATTGGAAAATGTCAAGGTGGATCTTGTACTCAACTCTAAAAAACAAGCCATTATTCAACACTATCATAGTATCTTGGGCGGTCAAATTGAAGAACACAACATCATCCCAAATGTAAGACGTGCAAAGTTGAAATTTGAATTTCAAATTAATATTTTGGATTTTTGAAATTAATATTTCAATTCAAAAAATTATTATTTGAGTCTTAAAATGGATATTTTAATTTTGAATATTATTATATTAAAAATTAATTAATTAATATGACATTATTTTAAGATCACTATAATTACTTCATATAATAATTAATTATTATGTGCATAATTATTTTTTAATTGAACATGATTATTGGCAATATGTAATTTATAACTTTAAACTTGAATTAAAAATTTGGAAAAATTATAATGTAGTAAAATAATTATTTTTACTAATTTTAATTTCATGAAATATTATACAATATTTTTATTTTTATTTTTAAAATTATGTGATTAATCATTTATGAAAAATATTTTATAGTAATTTTACAATAATTATGAAAATTAATGTTATGTTTAACAAATTATTGTATTTATAATTAATAATTACCAAGAGAAAAAATTACTTGACCTATAATAGTTTTTACAACAATAAATGTAATTTATATAGTAAGTAATGTAATTTATTGAAGATTTAATTTTAAAATTTTTTTGTAAGAATTTACTTTCTAATAAAATTTGTTAATTGATTATTTATAATAAAAAAATTATAATCATTAAATTGATTTTACATTAATTATATTATGTGTAAATTGATCAAATTCTAAAAAGTAATAAAATATTCTTAAATATTTTAGTTATTTAATTATCTATGAATTATGTATCAATACTTGTGAGTAACTAGACAACTAATTTGTTAAATATTAAGAAGTTATTACTTATTTTAAGTAATTGATAATGAATAATGAATATTTGTAGTGTATAGTTTATAATATAAATATATGTAAATTTAATCATTATTAATTAAATGATTATTTAATTATCTAATGAACCATATACTTGAATTGTTTAAAATCTAAAAAATAAAAAAATAAGGCATGAAGAAAATTTTAGGATTACAACTTAGTTTGTGAGAAAGTTGCAATTTCAAATTTTATCCCATATTGTTTGTTTTCCATTCCTATTTTAAACATTATATAAACAAAGGAATGTGGTCATCCAATTTCACATTAAGAAATTTGTGCACATGGGATGAGCTAATCAAAAGGGTCAATACAAAACAAAAAAACAAATTACGCACAATTCTAAAATACTTACCTCCAGCTCAACCTACTTATCTACCTAGTTAGGTAGGTACTTAGTTTCACCTACCCACCTAGGTTGACCTATGTACCTACCTATATGAGTAGGTATTTAGCCTAGGAAGGCAAAACCTACCTACTTTTTTAAAAAATTAAGTATGTAGGTATGTAGCCTAAGTATATATGCATTTACTTATGTACCTATTTAGGTGCCTACTAACCTAATATTAATATTTTTAAAAATTAATATTTAAAATGCCATGTGGCATATTTACATTGGGCCATGTGCCATAATATAATATCATCCAAGCATTTGGAATCGAATGTATTGGACTATTTCAAAAGAATGATAATTATAATAGTCTAAATAATCAAATATTAAGACACATATTAAGCACATCATTTGCCTTCAATTGTGACCAAAATAATTTCATCTTAATCGCATGTGATAATACATATACAATGGAGTCAAAGGATGAATTTATATTTGTTGATTTTTTCTTTCATCTAATACCCTTTGTCATTTGCAACTAATTTATCGCATGTGACTTGTCTTCGGCAACTAAAGAAATTTTAGTTACAAAATATTGTTTACAACTAAAATTTAGTCCCAAAGACTAGTAAAAAATACATGTTTTTGTTTTAGTGGGTGTTGTCTTTAGATTTGACATTGACCTAACACCCTCGTGATGAAAATCCCGAACTGGGAAAAATGCACCCTCATATTGAAGTTGAACCCCCTCTAGTTTAATATTATCATATTCCTTCGAACTTTTGTACTTTTGGTGATTTTGTTGCAAATCAACTTCGCTTTTAATGATGAACCTAAAATTATTTACGAAGGTTTTTACGAAACTAAAAGACATTTCCATCTTTGCATGGTCTTCAATTTCAAGCATTATACCCCATTGTTGGTTGCATAGTTCGATTCGTCAACTATTTTTTAATAGCAAAGCAGATTATTTAGTTCACACCATTCAAGGCATCCTAAATTTCTTGTAATTATGAAATATCACTATGTCATAACCTAAGACTCAACATGTACTTGTAGCTCTTCATTGAACCTATCCATAAGTTGAATAAAAGTTTCATTCATCATGAAATCCATGTTGTCATTGCCACCCTATCACATTATTTATTTTAATCATTATGTTGTTTCAAATTAATCTTACGCTTATAACATTTGAAGATTATTCCATCTCCATTAGACCCTTCATTAACACCCCTTCAATTGTTTCAAAAAATTCAATCATCCTTGCTTACACAACTATCCATTAAATACCATAGCAAGACCAATGTTTGTTGAACATTACGAATTTTGGTGTTTGTTTTTAACCCCAACCCTCTTAAGATTTCTCACCCCTAATCACATAATTGAAGTTATAAAACTATGATTACCAGCTTTTGTTGAAGGAAAGAATTACCCTACACCTCATTTATTTAATATTGAATTAAAAAAAAAACAACCCCCCATGCTACCATGCACACTCATCATTCCTTATTATAACAAGAAGTTGGTAAAAACCCCTAATAACCTTACCACGCCCTAATATCCTTGATGTACTTCTTGAGAATTGAGACTACCGCGCATGGTTATGCTAGTATCGCTCATATTGTTATTTTTAAATCTTCAACTTGAGGAATAGATGGAAATGAAAAAATAGAACAAGTTTACTTGTTAAGCTTTGTCATTGTTATGAGGAGTTTTATGAGGCCGCTCTTACTATCAAGCACAAAATTGTCCACACAAATGTGTTAATCTACATCAAATGGATGCACTTTCTTTATATACATGAACCAAGCTTGAAGCTAGTGGTTCTTCTCCCATACATGGAACATTTTCCCAAACAACAGCCAGAGATATGTGTCTCCCTATAAGAACTCTTCAAATCTATCATTCTTTTCCTTCCAAAGAGGCCTCCACGATGACAACAATTGAGACAACAATCTTTCTACCCTACTAATTGTGGGGGAAACAAATAAGACCTTTTCCCCCTACTTGTAACCCATTTGAAAGGCATGTTCCATTTTGAGCACATTTATTTTAAGAATAGGCCTAACAATGGGCATGGCAATGAACCTACACAATTGAATGTTCATTCGAGATTTTTACTTGGGATAGATCTTGAATTTCTCCAAGACCTTGTTGGTGTTAAACTTGTTCTTACTATAAATCCCCTTGATTACATTCTCACACAATGTTAAAATAGTTGCACAAACAATTCATGAAATTGAATAATCAGATCTTCAATGAAAGTTGATGTCTTGTACTCCTTTATTGAAAATTGGATAATTATGTACTATTCATTAGCTAATTGATGGCTAATGAAAAACATAAGAAAATAGACCAATTGTAATGCATTTCTGCAAAAGAACTTAACCATCTAAAGAAAGGTGTGTTTGTAATGTCAGTCAACATCGATTAACTATTGTTGAGACCTTATCTAGGCACCTCATAGATAGGAAACACATCAAACAAAAATGATTCCTACTTTGATGCAAATCGACAATAGGAATTAGCCCACAGATAATGACAATGTTTTAATTGTTAGTCATCATTGACTAACTACTTGTGAAACATACTTATCGCACCTCCTTGATAGACAACAATGACTATCATTTGGTTCTAAATTGTCACAAGAAGTGACCTTTTGTAGTGATGGAAATGTTAGTTGATGTCGACTAAGGTTCCATGTGCATTCTAACTAGACCTCCTAGAGAGATGTAGAGATCAAGTTTGGCTTGTCATACTAAAACTGTCGTAACCCCACTTTGAGGCAAGTGTGAGGATGAAACTCACACTCCCAAAAGTGGGAACTTGGAGTCCTCCGAGACTCTTGCAACTTTAGAGCTCAATTTCAGAGGTCAAAACACTTTTCTTTGAGGTGTTCTTTATACCGTTGGAAAGGCCTTGAAGTGTAAATGTCAAAAATGGCCTCGCACGAGCCATTTGGACATCTGCAACACGAGTTATGGTCAAAAGAAAGGCCGGGAGTCAAATTGGCAATTTGACTCCCGACCACAAAAAGTCGGGAATTGACCCAATCCTGGTGTGTACAGATGCAGTATAACACACCATTGGAGAGCTCTTGAGGAGAGCTATAAGTTTGCTTGAGACCTCATCCCAATTGGAGGTCTGAGCCGGGAGTTATGAGCTCCCAAAGTCCCGGGAGTCCAAACCGAGATAGTTTCGGGACTCCTCTTTGGGAGTCTCGGGAATAAAAGCCATTTGGATGCGAGTGCGGCGGAGCAACGTAAAGAATACTATATGGGGGAAGGTGGTGGCTTCCCCCGAATCCGGGCCGTGGTGAGTCAAGTGAGTCCATGTTGCCCATGGCTTGTCCGAACAACAAGAGTGTTTCCGAAGGCGAACTAACCAACTTGTGGTTGGTTTTGATGCAGGACCGAATAATTAAGTAGTTTTCCTTCTTCCTAGTCTAATCCCGAAGCTTTCAGCACGCCCCTCTCACCCCCTTTAGTGCTAAAAGTTGGGAGCGGCACCAAGTTCCAACTACTTCCGCTCTTTAACATAGTTGGACCCCTTTTGGCTCTAACAAGGAACTTGGGGGCGCATTTGTGAAAAAAATGAGGAAAAATAATTCAAGTTGAAGGTTTAAGACCCACCTCTTATTGAGACACAAATGGGGAAACCCCAAGTATAACTAATGTATCCATAATAGAGAGGGGTTGTAAATCAACTTGGAGAATGGAAGTATTACAAACAACACATAATATTTGTAGAAAACCCTAAATTAAACGTTGACAATTGAGACAAAGAATTAATATTTCAAAAGTTTCTTTGTCTCAATATTAATTCATTTATTAAAAAAATTATTTCATTTATTGGAGAGACTTATTTCTTCATAATTAAAAATTTATGTTATTGAGTCCAAATCCTTCTCCTTGTTTGCTTGCTACTCATCAAATTACTGCATATGGTGAGTTAATTTTCTATGTCATAACAAAAATGGAAATTTCAAGATCTATATCTTAAGTTGTAAGTAGAAAAGTTTGTTGGTTATACAAGAAACATATTGGAGGTTCTACAAGAAACAAATCATTGGTTATAAAAAAAGAAAATTACAAAATCTATAAAACAAATTGCTCCTTGTGCAAAAAATAAAATGTTCGTTTTAACAAAACCAATTCGTTGTTTTGTAAGGACAAATTGTTATCAAAATCAACCTAATTAAATAATTTACACACATAATAATGAATCAAGCACAAAATGCGTACCTCTTTCAACATCCAATCTGAATCCAAAATCTCCAAACCTAATGCACCAATTTATATGCAAGTTGTCAAAAGGTGTCAAGAGAAATTCAAAACCTTAAATGCTAGAACCTAAAAACCTTAAATCTTGGAATCCAAAACCATGTATTGTGAAACCTTAAAACCCTAAATCATGGAGCTTTAAATCCTAATGCCAAAACCTTAAATCTTAGATCCCTAAAACCTGAAATTCTAAAATCCTACACCTTAAATAGTGGAACTTAAATCCCTACATGGAAATGCCCTAAACAATAAACTTTGGAACCTCAAAACCCTATATATTGGGATCTACAACATTAAATCATGGAACCTTGAAATCCAAATTTTTGGAATCCAAAACCTTAAATCCTAAAAACCAAAATTCTTAAATCTTGGTACCCTTAACCCTAAATCCTATTAACCTAAATCTTGCAATTGTAAACCCTAAATCTTCACACTAACCCTAATTGCTAATTATGTAACCTTAACCCTAAATCATTTGAAAAATTCCTAAATTTTGATAGAATTAACTCATGATAGCTCTGTGGATTTCTGAAAGTTGGGCATAAGCATGGTAAAATATGCCATCCGAATACACTTGTGTTTTTTGAAAGTATCCATAAAGTATATTTTAATCTATTGTATCCATGAATATTATTTAAGTCAATGATCAACAATTCTAAGTTCTTTGACTTCATTGCATAATATTGAATTTTTTTTGTTTTAATATGCATTTAAATACATTTTTTTGAAATGCAAATACAGAAAGTACGTGTCACAATTATGCAAAATTGAGTTAGAAGTACACGAAAGGACAACATCAATTAGAATCATTATACTTTCAAGTTGATGAAGACCTAACATGTATGGATATGATTTCAACTTTTCATTATTTAATCATAATTTATAAAAGTTTTAATGTAAGAATATCTTGGAAATTTTGAAAAACCAACCAATTTATAAAATATTTTTTCATCCATTTTTCTTATATTGAAATTCCTCAAACTTTATGTACAACTTATAATAAACTCAATGCAATGCTTTATGATTTCAAAATGCAATTTAAATAGGTTTTTAATATCTTTTTTAATGTTAATGTTGAAAAGAGATTTTTTTTAAATTAATATTTTTTAGGACTATTTTTTTGGCATATTTTACCATGCTTGGGCCTAGTTCAGTCCATGTTAAGCTTGGACCTCATAATTAGTGTTGATTAAGCACCCAAAAATTGACTACTTGACATTTGCGCACCTTTCTAAATGTAGTCGATAACTTGAAAAAAAACATGAATGTGGAATTGGAGTTAGGGATCCTTGACCTCTATAGTGTACTTTGTAAATTACACAAGCTCAGTTTGGAATCAAGGAAATTAGACCCAATGTTCCATTTTGGAAGCTTTTGGTCATTGCCAACTTACAACCCCAAAGTTATGTTGGTCTTATGTGCTTAATAACATTCAATCATGGCTTGAGATTTGAGGTTGTTTGATATGTCAATAACCAACCTAAAGAAACCTTCCTCGTTAATGAAATTGACACCCTCCCCACTACAAGGAGGTCTCTTAAGCTTTGATGTGCACTTTGTACAACCTAGCAACTCGATTGATCACATTTTTGTTGTAAGCTCAAATTCCTTGGTTCATTCTATAAATTTTCAATCAACACCAACTAATCCCTTCCAAAGTTTTTTTGGTTTGTCAAATCTCTTAAGAACCTAGAGGTGGTTTCAAATTTTAATTGTTTTGAAAGATCATTCCAAAAAAATACATATACAAACCCAGTTTCTCGGAGAAAACTACTAAATAGCTTTGTTGAGCTCTTCATTGCTCTGCATAGCACTGAAAAGCTCAAGTAAATGCTTGAGATACTTTAAAGAATAATCGTATTCGAACACCTCTAAAGTCTATGTGTTACCATAAAATGGCCACTACACAAGCATTCATCTAATAACTCTTCCAAAGTTTAAAACAATCTAGTTTTACTAAGGTCAAAACTAGAATTGAAATAAAAAATGAAAATAATTTGCCTCTTGGGTTTTGTTGGTCTAAGTTGGAAATTTGTTTGCCTAAAAATTTGAAACAAACAAATATGTGAATTTATACAACCTTGAAAGATTGTCTTACAAGTTTGAAAAGTTCGAAAAACATTCATTCCTCGTGAAAAAATGGGTACATTAAATTTACCTCCTCCCCTCCTCCATCACTTCTTGGTGCTGCAGCTGAAAGCTTATCTTCCTTGATTCTACCATATGCATCTATTTTATTTTAAAACGTTGCTTTGAACTTGTACAGAAAAAAAATCCTTTTCCTTATCTTAGGACTTGACCCCACTATTGCGTGTTCTTCTTTCAACATTTGCAAACTTTTGTATGACTTGGATTTAATTCTATATCAACAACTTGTACTTATAGTGCCACTTGTTACCATTCAAATTTGACGACCGACTATTAATGTGTATTGTGAACAGTTGAAGTTTTCCAAGAAACCATGATAGTTTGTTGTTATGATTCAAACATTTATATTCACACTAACCAATTTGTAACTAATTATATTACTTTTTGAAGTTCAACAAAATATTGTTAGTCGCATTTAATGTACGTTCATATTAATTTGTAACTGTTAAATGGTTGTTGGAATGTAGATTGACAATGACCGGTCTTTTGGTCTTCTGGCATGAAATCAATTATCAACCCTATTGACACTCATGTCGGTATTTTCCACCATGTTACACACTTTGTGGCTTGGCAACTATAAAATAATCGCAATCAATGCTAGCTTAATAGTGTTGTAATGTTTATAAGATTTGACAAACATGTTATTAACTTTTTAAAAATTAGGCTATATAATTGAACCCTTATAGTATTTAAGAATTTGTGTTTGGGTGGGTTATGATTCACGTG
>Ga0116226_10005115_pt1 | contig 11684 bp, 11 predicted proteins | sample S1TSphfallax_FD_89692 | JGI IMG/M metagenome (GOLD analysis project Ga0116226, IMG submission 89692) | Host-associated microbial communities from peat moss isolated from Minnesota, USA - S1T2_Fa - Sphagnum fallax MG | ecosystem: Host-associated > Plants > Peat moss > Unclassified | place: USA... | reverse complement strand
GATAATTAAGTATAAAGATGAAAAAAACCTTTGCTATATTGTGCTTAAGTTTAGTGGCTTTTCTCAACATTCCAATTTATTCAGTTTTTGCCCAATATACTCGAATTAAACGAACATCATATCGAACACCATTACATGTACCAATAAAACCTACACAATTAGCTGTACTCAAGCCCGTCAACATAGGTGCTACTTGTTCTGATCAAAGCACTTGTTTAGGTTGGGATGACCAGATTTGGGGTAGTAGAGGACAAAAAAGTCCAGATAGTCCCTCTATGTCTGGTGATAGCCAAGCTTTATTAGATTCGATCACTTATAGTCTGCATTATCTGGAAACGGGAGATGCGATCAAAGCCTATCAAAAATATCCAATTAAGGAAATTACCCTTGAGCGGGTACGTCGTAGTTTACTCCACTTCCGTGACTTAGTTTTAAGCTCTCATTCACCGGATGAATTACAAGCTGCTGTCCGGCGGGATTTTGTCTTTTACCAATCTGTCGGTAACGATGGTAGAGGTAATGTGAGGTTCACAGCTTATTATGAGCCAGTTTATAGCGCTAGCCGTGTGCAGACAGATGTATACAAATATCCCATATATGCTCTACCACCCCATTTTCACCAATGGCGTAAACCTCATCCTAAAAGGATTGAATTGGAAGGAAGAGATGGTTTATTGGGGAAGAGGAGTAAATTGCATGGTTTAGAAATGTTCTGGTTTCGCGATCGCTTTGAAGCTTACATGGTACAAATCCAAGGTTCTGCTCACTTGAGATTGACTGATGGACATATGACATCTGTCGGTTATGCAGGTGCGACAGATTACCCTTGGACTAGTATCGGAAAGCAACTTGCTAAAGATGGCAAACTACCACTCTCAGGATTAACGCTACCAAAGATGGAGCAGTATTTTCACCAAAATCCCCAAGAGTTAAATGTATATCTTCCACGTTGGCAAAGGTTTGTGTTCTTTAAGGAAACTGGTAGTACCCTACCTTTGGGTAGTATTAATGTACCAATTACACCAGAGCGTTCTATTGCTACAGATAAGTCTCTTATGCCCCCTGGCGCTTTGTCACTAATCAATACATCTATACCCTACTATAATAGTAATGGCGGGCTGACATATCACAATGTCAACCGCTTTGCTTTAGACCAAGATGCGGGTAGTGCGATTAAAGGTCCAGGAAGAGTGGATTATTTTATGGGAATTGGCGAATCAGCAGGCGATCGCGCTGGGGTGACTGGTGGAAATGGGTCAATTTATTATTTACTCCTAAAACAGTAAATCGTTATAGGAGTTACAATACAGAAGTTACAATATAGGATATATATTTCCTATTCGTTGTAGCCATGGGACTATGGTACTTCTGGATTGATTTTATCATTGTGTCTTATCAACACAATCCACCACGCTTTATTGAGTTTTTCATGCTTACGCTGTCAATTATTATGCTGGTAATTGCTTCTGTTGTACCAGAAAAACCCTATTTAATTCTAGGTTTGAGTTTTCTCTTAGGCTCGTCTGTCTCAACTTTGGTGAGAGAAGCAATTACACCTTCACAGGAAAGGCTGTTTACTCAAATTACCGCATTACTACTATTTTCCATCAGTATTTATGGTTTTGTGAGTTTTCTGGAGATGCTTTGATTGGTGTTAAAATAATTCGTTCAGAGGGAATTGACGCATTTTCTCCAATTCTTGTAATCTCAGTTTTTCAGCATATAAACATTCAGCATAGTATTTATCTTTCTCAGGTTCTAATTCTGGATCGATTTTTTGCCAAAGTGCTTGAAAATGACGACAGCGCTTTTCTCTGATCACTATTTCCATACAAGCTAATGTTGTTTGGATGACTAAAGGAGTACGCATGATGTCTTTGGTATTTTTCTCGTTCAGATAAAATAAATGGGAGATTACTTCTAAGTCCTCACCTATTTCTAGATATCTGTTTTGGACGCTAGAAATTAAATTAGGATCTTCTATGGGTAGTTGTGCTATTTGTTGCCATAAAAGGCGATGATGGGAAAGGCTAAATTCTAGGTTTTGTAATTCTAATGCTTCAATAATTAACTGACGCTGTTCAGGACAATGGAGGTAAATTTTCAGCAATAGGGCTTCTGAGTCCTCTAACAAGCCCCGTTCAGTATTTACTAAGGTCAGTTTGGATGTGTTTTGTGATTTGACAGCAGATCGTTGTAGGGGAATCGGTGTTTTAGTTGGTGTAAGTTGAGCTAGAATATTTTCTATGCGCAGGGAAATAAGTCTTGTATCTCCTAAGCTGAGAATTTCGGCGCAGTAGGAAATATAATAGTTACGTGCGTCGCTATTGGCGATCTTTTGTAATAACTTGATCATTTGTTGCATGACTTGCTGAAAATCGGTCGCTTGTCTTAAATCGCGATCGCTAATCATTTGCTGAATTTGCCAATCTAGCCAAAGTGGCGCTTCATCTAATAATTTCTGGTAATCTGCTGGTGAATGACTACGCAGGTACTCATCAGCGTCTTTACCTTGAGGTAAGTTGAGGATTTTTAAATTAACAACTCCGTTATATGCTAAAGTAGCGATTTCACCAATTGCTTTATCAGTCGCATTAGTTCCAGCAGAGTCAGCATCAAAGTTGAGGATCAATCGTTTCGATTCACTATAGCGTAACAACAGTTTGACCTGTTCTAAGCTTAAAGCAGTACCCAAGGAAGCAACTACATAATTAATTCCAACAGCATGTAGAGCGATCGCATCAAAATATCCTTCTACAACTACAGCTTGATCGAGTTTATTTATTCCCTCCTTGGCTTGATCGAGAGCGAAGAGAGTTTTACCTTTATGGAAAAGTTCTGTTTCTGGAGAGTTTAAATATTTAGGTTGTTCATCTGTGAGAGTTCGTCCACCAAAAGCAATCACTCGTCCTTGAATATCGCGGATGGGAATCATTAAGCGATCGCGAAAAACATCATAATAACTATTTCCATCTTTGCGCGGTTTAATCAATCCAGCTTTTTCCACCAAAGTGACTGGATAGCGCTTGGTTTCGATCAAATAGCGATATAGCGTTTCCCAACCTACAGGAGCATAACCTAAACCAAATTGTTGAATTGTGGCTTCTCCTAATTGGCGATCGCGCAGTAGATACTGCATTGCTTTCTGTCCCAGTGATTGGCGCAGAGCATGTTGATAAAATTGTGCTGCGCAAGCCAGGATCTCGTATAGTTGGTCTCGCAAAGACAACTGACGTTGTAGTTCTTGTCTTTGTTCTGGTTCTAAGGTTTTGATGGGAATTTGGTAACGCTGTGCTAAATACAATACCACATCGGCAAATTGGCGTTTTTCCAATTCCATGAGGAATTTAATCGCGTTTCCGCTAATATCACAACCAAAACAATGATATAGCTGCTTTGTTTGGCTAACTACAAAACTGGGAGTTCTTTCCTCGTGAAAAGGACATAACCCCACAAAGTCTTTTCCTCTTTTACGCAACACTACATAATCTGATATGACATCGACAATATCAGCCCGATGCTTTACGTCTTCAATTGTGTCGGGATGTAAACGAGGAATTAACATTTTAGATGCTAGGTATTTAAAATAAATGAATCAAAGCGGCAGATTAATTAAGCTGAATTAAGAAATAGGTATTGGCAAAAATATAGTGATATAAACCTCTCAAGTCCTTACCACTTCTACAATACTACCATTCTCAGAAATCTGGTAGCTACAAGATAGAGTAGCTATGCCAGATTGGCACAGTTTCGCTACTAGTCTTTTCTGGAAGTAGTAAACGCCAGGTTTTTCCTTCTTGTTGAATTTGTAATAACACTTCAAAACCCTTTTGTGGTTCAGTGAAGCTACGATGAGGTAGTTTAACGGTTAAATCATAAGTTCCCCGAACCCGGAAAGTTGGTAAGTTCTCAATGTTGAACAGCTTTTGTTCTGTAATGGATAGATGGTTGATATCAAATTTTTGCGAGTCTAAATTTAATTGTTGTGCGATCTGCTCTTGAGTTTTTCCTAGCTGTAAAGCGATCGCTCTTTGGACTAATTCCTGGGTGGGTAGCAATACCAAACTATTACAAGCTGTAACTAACACCATTAAAATAACTGTCAAAACCAAGCGCACCATTGGGGAGAAACTTCTGGATAATTCATGTATGGTCAATCCCTAGTATAACTCCAGGGTGCAAAAGTTTCAGATACTCTCGCCGATAGATATTCCCAAAGCCAGATAAAAAATGCATCCTTTGGTAGGGATATCAAATAAATTCCGTATTTTAAGCTACATAATGTCAACAGAAATCGCAAATTTTAGCCAAAATATTTAGACATAGTATATTTACTTGGTATATCTAGATAAGGTAAGTTAAAAAAATATTAAAATCAACTCTTACCCCCTGAAAATTAGACTCAAAAATACTTAATATATAATTAGAACAACCTGATAAATATTAGCACTCACAGCAAGTAAGTGCTAAAGATTGGCTAAAGTAAAATACCGGAATAATAGGCTTATTAGCCTTTGGGAGGACTGAAATGAAGTATACTTTCGACATTGTAGGCGTGTCTCCAGTGTTGCATTTTTTTAGTCACCAACAGCAGAGTTTGGGTAATCCAAAACACCAAGGAGTAGAATATTTTGGTACTCATGTTTGTACTTTAGATGCTTTTCTGGCATCTGTAGAACCAGTACCAGTGAAATGGGGTTGGGATTTAGATAACGTAGTTCAAACAGTAATTGAGTTTTGGGTAAATAATTCTGAGAGTATTCAATATTGGAAATCTCGGCTCAAAGATGCTGGTCAAGGTAATTTGATTGTGGCTAGGGTAGCGGATTTGACCTGCTTACAGGCGGAATTAGAATCACTCCTAGATAAGAACTGGTAAGGGGAGGGGAAGCAGGGGAGCAAATTGACGCTCAGGTTGTAGGGTGCGTTACATTTGATTAACGCACCCTACAGGTTACTGCTTCCTCTCTTCAAGTTCTTTCTAAAGCTTGTAGAACTTTGAGATATAAATTTTCAACTCGCTTAATTTGGATTTCACCAATCGCAGCATAATGTTCAAGACCAGGAGAACCATTAACTTCTAAGAGATGATAATCTATGATTGGTTCTGTAATATTGCTGGTAATGATATCTACACCAGCTAACCTCAAAGCCATATCTTTAGCAATATTAACTGCTAACTTCTGAAAATCTGGATGGATACTATCAGTTAAATCTACAGCTTCCCCTCCACTGGATAAATTAGCATTGTCTAGCAAATAAACTCGCATATCCTGGGAAATAATACTATTAAAATCTAGGTTTTGTCTTTGTAATTTCTGGTAAATTCGGAAGTCATTCAAATCAAAAATTGTCTTTCTACCCATTGAAAGCAAACTTGCTTTTTTTTGTTGAACTAATTGGGAAATACTAGATTCTCCATCACCAACAACGGATAAGGGAATTCTTTGATAAGCCGCAGCAACTTCATCATCTATTACTACTATTCTATAATCATTTCCTGCACAGAATTTTTCGACTATGAATACAGAAGTAATTTCTAAGATTTTTTCCGCTGCGTTATAATATTCTTTGCGGTTATGTACTTTTGTGACTAGTATTCCTTGACTGAGTTTCAATGGTTTAACAATTACAGGAAAGCCAATTTTCTTGGCAAAACTGAATCCTTCATCAATATCTCTAGGATTTCCTAATCTTGTACATAATTTTTTGCTAAAAAAAGTTTGTCCTTCCGGGACAACATAGCCAAAGTTTTTGAGAAAGAAATGAGAAAAAGCTTTATCTTTTGCTAGTGTAGCCGAGCCATAGCCATTAATGTTTAATTTACTTCTACTAAAACATAATTTTTTACCATTTTTGAATGTAATGTACCCGACAAGTCTATATTCTGGCTCTATGATGATTTCTGCACCCATATCAGACGCGACTTTCTGCAATATTGATGTAATAAATGCCATTTTACTGTTAAAGTTAGATATGCCAAAAATCAGTTTATCTAATTTACAGCAAATTTTAGGAAAGTCGTTGATAAATTTTCTTTCAATGGATGAGCAAAGTCTCAGAATATTGTGTATCATCCAGATGCGATCGCACAGACTTACTTCAGTCTTCTTGCTGATTTACAATTGTGCTAAAACACTCAGTGTTGACAATCTTTGAATTATGTAATAACAAAGTGGCATCATCAAAAAAGGCGTGCTGCGAATTTCTCTTTTGAAACACGCCCACGCCCCTGACTCAAATTCATAATGGATTAATACAATCATGCCACAAGATACGGAATACAAAAATATCAAGTCAGAAAATCAAGCGATCGCTTATAGAAACCGCCTCAATGGTTGGGCTATCGTGCGTGACGATGGTAATTCTCACCGGGTGGTTGTTGCCCGTTTTCGTACTCGATCAGACGGAGATGGTTATCTCCAACACTTACGTCAACTGATTCCCAATACTACTTTTGACCTTGTTTTTGATTGTCACACCTAAAGCCAAATCTGAAATTTAACAGTGGGATTTAGATAATTTATCTTGGTAAAGACAAAAAATTTAGGACGTTAGGTACTAGTTTGCATAATTCTGATATAGTCGATTATAATAAGCTCTACCCCCTGAGACTTACAAGTATAATCGATTTGATAGGGTAAGCGGGTGCTTTTAAATGAATTATTGACTTGGGTTATTGGGTGGGATAATCTGGAAAACTCCAGTTAATCGAATATGTAGGGACTCGTAAGCCTTGCGCCCCTACTTGATAAATTTGAACCACAGTATTGCGTAGGCGATCGCGAGTAGACACTTTCCAGTAAAATTGGCTCTTGAGAATAGCGGAGGCTAAAACGATGACTCGTGTCATCATTGTGCGTCATGGTCAGAGTACTTACAACACTGAAGGGCGCATTCAAGGGCGAACTGATGTGTCTACATTAACGGATAAAGGTCGCGAACAAGCTGCTTTAGTAGGTAAAGCGCTGAGTGGGATTGTCTTTAATGCAATTTACAGTAGTCCTCTGGGACGGACAAAGTTAACTGCTGAAATTATTCAGAGTGAATTAGCACTCGTGTCTGTCCCTGTTCTCCCTTCTGCTGATTTATTGGAAGTGGATTTACCCTTATGGGAAGGGCTATTAGCGAATGAAGTCAAAGAAAAATTTCGGGAAGATTACCTGATCTGGAAAGACAAGCCCGATCAACTGCGGATGCTTATCCATGATGCAACAGGAAATAGAGAAGATTTCCCCATACTTTCTTTGTACGACCAAGCAAAACAGTTTTGGCAAGAAACCTTACCTCAGCATCAAGGAGAAACTGTCTTAATTGTGGGACATAACGGTATTAATCGCGCTCTGATTAGTACTGCTCTAGGTATTTCACCCAGCCGTTATCATTGCTTACGACAATCTAACTGTGGGATTAGCGTCCTGAATTTCTCTGGAGGTTTGGGCGAACCAGTACAGCTAGAATCTATGAACCAAACCCAACATTTGGGAGAAATTCTGCCTAATTGGCAACCAGCGAGTCCCGGAGTGCGATTATTATTGGTACGTCACGGTGAAACTGAATGGAATCGCCAAGGCAAATTTCAAGGTCAAATCGATATTCCTCTGAACGAGCATGGTCGCTTACAAGCAAGCAAGGCGGGAGAATTTCTCAAAGATGTCCCAATTGATTTTGCTAGCAGCAGTACCATGTCACGCCCAAAAGAAACAGCAGAAATTATACTTAAACATCATCAGCATATAGATTTGCAGTTGTATGAGAATTTAAGAGAAATTGGTCATGGACTTTGGGAAGGCAAATTTGAATCGGAAATAGAGCAAGAATTTCCGGGAGACCTGCAACGCTGGCGCACACTTCCAGCAGAAGTACAAATGCCTAAAGGAGAAAATCTCCAACAAGTGCAAGAACGCGGTGTTGGTGCTTGGGAGGAAATATTGCAGACTGCACTGACAAAGCATGGTCAAACTGGTCTAGTAGTAGCTCATGATGCTATCAATAAAACTTTGCTATGTTATATTCTCGGTTTATCTCTAGAAAATTTCTGGAGTTTCCGCCAGGGAAATGGTGCAGTTAGTGTAATTAGCTATTCTACTGACAGCCGTGATTTGCCAGTATTGGAAGCAATGAATATTACTGGGCATTTAGATAGTGGTGTACTTGATAAGACCGCCGCAGGAGCGCTTTAAGAAGGCAGGGGGAGCAGGGGAGGAAAGAAAATTGTTGTCTGTAATTACTATGGTTGTTTTGCTATCAGAGATTTTTGTTACAAACAATCGTATTGAACCTTAGGAAATAAGTATAAATTGTTCTCCCCCTGCTCCCCTGCTCCCCTACTCCCCTACCCCTTTCCTCAAATCTTTTCCTATTTGCTGATTCTCATGACAGAACTATTACAACAAGTAAGATTAATTGATCCAGTTACTAGAACCGACCAAGTAGTTGATGTCCTGATTGGCGATGGTTATATCGGAGAAATAGCACCCAAGATTATTCCTATTGATTCTGAAACCTCAGTCTACAATTGTCGGGGACTAGTACTAGGTTCTGGATTAGTTGATTTGTACAGCCATTCCGGTGAACCAGGGTTTGAAGAGAGAGAAACTTTGACTTCTCTATCACAAGCTGCTGCGGCTGGCGGTTTTACTAGAATAAATATTTTACCTAATACAACTCCTGCAATCGATCGCCCCGCAGTAGTAGCACAGATACAGCAAAATATCGGTAAAAAAGAGATTGGCTCTCCTGTTCCCCGATTACAAGTTTGGGGTGGAATCACTTTGGACTTGGCTGGTAAGCAATTAGCGGAATTATCAGATTTAGCAGCAGCAGGGGTGATCGGATTTACTGATAATCAACCTTGGGAAAATTTGGCGATTGTACATCGGGTATTGGAATATTGCCAAAATTTCCACAAACCCATCGCTTTCTTTCCAGGCGATCGCAGTCTTTTAGCCAATGGAGTCATGCGTGAAGGAACAATAGCATTACGTTTGGGATTATCCCCAATTCCAGTAATTGCTGAAACTACTGCTTTGGCTGCTTTATTGGAATTAGTCGCTGCAATTGGTACACCTGTGCATATTATGAGAGTGTCCACTGCTCGTAGTGTGGAACTGATCGCTAGAGCCAAATCTCAAGGTCTACCCATCACTGCTAGTACTACTTGGATGCACCTCTTGCTGGATACAAGGGCGCTGAATAATTATCATACGTCATTACGTTTAAATCCGCCTTTAGGGAATCGTGATGATATGCTCATGTTGAGGGATGCTGTACGGACAGGAATTATCGATGCGATCGCTATTGACCATACACCATACACTTTTGAGGAAAAAGTCCAAGCTTTCGCTGAAGCACTACCAGGTGCTATAGGATTAGAAATAGCATTACCTTTACTTTGGCAAAATCTCGTCGAGACTCAAGAGTTTCAACCTTTAGAGTTATGGCGGGCTTTGAGTACCAATCCTCTATCTTGTTTGAATCAAAAAACTCAGGCGATATCCCAAGGTGTTCCAGCGGAACTTACCTTATTTGATCCACAAGAAACGTGGGTAGTCGATCAAGCTCATCTACATACACTTGCTCAAAATACACCTTGGTTCGGCGAAGAAATTCGCGGAAAAGTCAGGAGAATTTGGTGTTAATCACCAAGTTTGACAAAAATACTCTACTAATATCTAAATTTTAATTAATTTAAATTCACCAAAGTCGCATTTAAAGAAGTTTATGAATATCTTGGATTTTCATCATGTAGCAATTATTTGTTCTGACTATCAGCGCTCAAAAAAATTCTACGTTGATATATTAGGTTTCCAGATTATTCAAGAAACATTCCGTGCTCACAGAAATTCCTATAAATTAGATTTGCGAGTGGGAAAAAACTCGCAAATTGAACTCTTTTCCTTTCCTGATCCACCCCAAAGAGTTAATCATCCCGAAGCTTGCGGTTTAAGACATTTAGCTTTCAAAGTCGATGACATTGCTGCGTTGGTCGATTTTTTAAAGAAATCTCATATTGAAGTGGAACCGATTAGGATAGACGAAATTACAGGGAAGAAGTTTACTTTTTTTCAAGACCCAGATGGTTTACCGTTGGAAATTTATCAGGGATAAGTTTTTCCCCCTCGTCTTTATATAGGAAACATATTGCGGGGATGTACATTCTGATGATATAATGAATGAGACCCGTAAAGTTCAATTATGGCTCGGATCAAAACTCAGCCTTTTGAAAGCTTTGCGGCTTTAGAAGCAAAGTGGGTCAGAGTGAATTTATCTATTTTTACTATGTTTGGAGATTAGAAAATTCTAGACGTTAGAGTCGGTCTGTCTATGAGCTACTCTCGTCCTGCGTGTCATTGCTATCAAGATAGCGCCACTTATGGTCGGGACTAGTGCGGACTCGCCCTCCCAAGGTACACTGCTGGTTGCTGATGTATACGTAACTCCCGCCAACCCACCGCTATTAGTCAGGTCTATACCACTGCCACTATTGTTATATATCGAGTTCTGCCCGTTACCAGCGTTTAGAGTGAGGCTGTAAACGTTGTTATCACTGTATGCTTTAAGACTACTTACTGCCGTTACGTTTCCATTACTATCGAGTGTTATTGTACCGGTCACATAACTTTTTAGGTCTGTACCATCTGGTATTCCAATCGCACTCGCGCTTACATCTATATCCGTCGGAGTTGATGTTCCATTTAGTGTTAATCCGTTTATTATCCCTGTTGCAGTACCAGACGTGCCGCCTGTACTCGTGAAAGAAAAATCCACACTGATCGCCATCACGGGGTTTGTCGCCCATAATACTCCAATCGCTGCTAGGGACGTTAATGCTATTGTACTATATATGTGCTTAAGCATGGGGCGTTTGCATCCTATCTATAATTCTCTTGTATATTCAATCTGTAAATAGTTCTACTACATATTACAATACTTAGGGAATAGGGGGATTCAAATATTTTACGGTATCATTTAACATTTTGGTTATGACTTAATATTTATAACCGGATTTTATACATCAGATATATTAAGTACTTGCCTGAGTAAAGCTTGATCTGCTAATTTAGCCTTTAAACGACCATTTTCCACATCCCGAATCCAACTTTGGCTTTTACCTGTCAGCTTCGCCAGTTCTCGTTGAGAGAGATGTAGGTTTTTTCTGGCTTGGGATACTGTTTCACCCAATAGATCGCCCGTATTTTTAGGGTTTTTTGGCGCTTTATTAGTGCGTTGCTGCTGCTTCTTCTTAGCGACTGTGCTATTTTGCTCCCAATCTTCCGTCAATTCAAAAGATAAAATCCGCGCATTCATCAGCAAATCCCATTTACCACGAGGTCCGCTATCTGTCAGACGAGTTTCATTCCCCCCATCATTAATCCAAAATTCTAATGCTTCCTCTGGGTCTTCCGGGAGTTCCACTAACTTAGCCCATAATGGTTGAATTGTAGTTGGGTAAGTTACTGGATCAAAAATTGGTTTAATTCCATGATGATTCAAAACCTCCAAATCATTTTCAAAGGTACGCACTAGACGTTTCCGCTCTTCCCTTTGTCTCGCAGCCAACGTAACTTTTTTCTCACCGTAAGCACCGCGCAGCAATGTACGAATAGTAATACGTTGTACCTTACCCATTTTGGTTTTAAACAATAACCACAATATTAGTCTCACAGCGCCTTCATGTTGTT
>Ga0116226_10005113_pt1 | contig 11685 bp, 8 predicted proteins | sample S1TSphfallax_FD_89692 | JGI IMG/M metagenome (GOLD analysis project Ga0116226, IMG submission 89692) | Host-associated microbial communities from peat moss isolated from Minnesota, USA - S1T2_Fa - Sphagnum fallax MG | ecosystem: Host-associated > Plants > Peat moss > Unclassified | place: USA... | reverse complement strand
GCTCTGTCTGTACCTTTACTCTATTCTTTAGGAAGGTTAGTTTTTCGGGAAAATTTACCAGCCCTGTTCAGCGCTTTAGTCTATTTAGCCATGTTACCTGTAGTACGTCATGGTAGATTGGCTATGTTAGACGGAATGACTGTTTTCTTTTTCTTGTTGCTACTCTATTGTTTGCTGAAGTCCCGCCAAAATCCCAGGTATGCTTTAGGAATTGGTTTTTGTCTGGGATTGATTACTCTGACTAAGGGAGTAATTGTTTTGCTTTTGGGTGCGATCGCCTGTTTGTTCCTGATCGCCAATGGACAATTAGGCTTACTCACCAATCCCTATTTATGGATAGGTATCGTTTTCGGTAATGGTCCAGCGATCGCTTGGTATTTTGCCCAATGGCAACATTACGGTAATACTTTTTTACAAGTATATTTCCAAGCTCAATCTTTTGATCGACTAGGAAAAGCCGTTGAAGGTCATAGTGGTCCACCTTGGTATTACTTGATGGAATTAATTAAATATGGGTTTCCTTGGTTACTATTTTTACCAGGAGGTTTAGATTTATCTAGGAAAAACTTTCGGACTCCTTGGGGGAGTTTAATTCTCATCGCTACGATAAGTTACTTCGGGACTATTTCAGTTATGAGTACGAAACTTCCTTGGTACATTTTTCCCGTATATCCATTTTTAGCTTTAGCTGTAGGCGCGAAATTAAGTGATATTTGGATGGAATCTCAATTTAAGGGGAGATTTTGGTGTTTTTTCCTGGCTTTGATTGCTGTAATAGCTTTAGCCGGTTGTGGTTACTTTATTCAGGCTAATCCTCAAATCGTTTTAATTGTGATGAGTCTTGTTTTGTGCTTGACTATGGGTGTAGCGTCGTGGTTAGTTAACCAGAGCGATCGCAGGTTTATTCCGGTCTTATTTGCTGGGATGTACACCGTGTTAGCATTACTAATGAGTTCACAATCCTGGATTTGGGAATTAAACGAAGTCTTTCCAGTTAAACCAGTAGCTGCGCTAATTCGGGAAAATATCACACTAAAAGACAACGTTCAAAATATAATTTACACATCTTTTGCTTATAACCGCCCTAGTTTAGACTTTTATTGCGACTGTAAAGTTGTTTCCGCCAGTTTATCAGATATAAAACAGATGTGGTCGCATAAATCTTATTTACTAATAGATAACACGGCTTTACCTAAAATAGACTTATCTAGTAGTAGAACAGTTGGTAGAACCGAAAAATTTACATTAATTGCACCATCTTAGTTAAATTAATTTAAATTCTACCATATGATTAAGCAACCCAAAGCCCTTGAGCAAACCTGATAGACATTGTTACCATGAGAATAGTAAAAAATACCATACTTGCATATCCCCATCGAGGATAACGAGATAACAATAAACCCAAAGCCACATTAAAGGATACAACACCATAAACTAGCCGACTGAGGGAGAAAGTTCCTCCAGAAGCTAAAATTAACCCTAGAGAACAGAGTCCATAAGTTAAGGTGATAGAACTTAATTGAATGCGTAAGTGCCATAACAAATAAGCACTACCTAAAACACTAACAGTATAGATTAATGGATCAGATCCTAGTAACCATAAAAATATAATTAATCCAAAGAAACTATAATCTACTAAACCAGAATCTAGTCTTTTACGAAAAAACCATAGTAAACCAAAAGAAATCACAATCGTTATAAATAACAATACATGTATTGGGTCTTTAACGCGTCCAGAATTTTGATTTATCCATCCAACCGTAATGTCCAGAAACATTCTTGACCAGCCCTTCCAGTTAAATCCTAACGGGTTCCATCCTTTTTGAGCATTAACAAATGCTAAAGCATCGCCAAATTTAACTTGACAATAAAGGCTATAGATAAATAAACCACCACCAGTAGCTAAACTAGCAAAGTATGCTTTTATTGGTCTGTTCTCTCGCCAAGAAGCTAATAAAAATGCTGGTACCAGAGCAATCCCTGTGGGGCGAGTTGCTGTAGCTATAGCACCCCATAAGGACAGCCAACTATATTGCTGGCGATCGAAAGCTTTCAAAGCTGCTGTACTGAACAAAATATATAAGCCTTCAGAATAGGCGACAGTACCGAATAAAGACATGGGAAACAAAGTTAATACGGATGTTGTCCAACGTGCTACATTTGTCCCATAAAGCTCTTTTGTCCAAATATAGAATATAATTACTCCAGCAAAAAATGCTAAATTATTCACCAATATTCCTGCTAATTCTACTGGTAAGTCTATACTTATAAGAGCGTGAAGTGACAAAGGAAATAGTGGGAAAAACGCCACAGAATGAGCATGACCATCATTTATATATTCATAGCCAGAAACCGCAATACGTCCATACCAAAGAGAGTCAAAACGAAATAATAAACTCCATGTCCATACAACAGGAACTCCATGATTTAAGCTCTTTAGCAGTGGAGCAACTATTAACATGCTAATTAATAGAATTATTCTACTAAATAGCCACATTGTTACCGGAAACAGCAAATTATATTGCAGAAAATTTCCACGTTTATTCATTTGTGAAACTTAATTGAATTTAAAAAGTAAACATAGATCTTACACCTTACAGCAGGGAACAGGGAAAAGGGAACGAGGAACAGTGGTAAAAGTCTTTTAGCATAAGGTTTTCTGATAAAATTTTGTACCTCTTTTACCTGCAATTTGCTATATTGTGAGAAAAAGCCGATTTACTGCTTTTTAAAAAGGTAGATATCATCATTTTGATAAGCAAGTTGAAATTTATGATTATTGGTTACTTGTGTAATTAAGTTATGGACAAACTCTCGGTTGCTTAACCATCCTGGATAACGGAGATTCAGCAATATATAATCAAATTCATTCAGAGTTTTTTCTGGTAACGCTACATTAGTAAATTTGATTAGCTTTCTGTGAGTTAAATGTGGAGCTATTTCAGCAGTGGTATATACACCTCCTTGGGTATGAACTAAACTAACCGCGCTATTTATAGACCACCAATTATCTATGGATACCAAATATTGCGACCAAAAATACTCATATTTTGCTAGTATTACAAACATAATCAACGACCATAAAACAATTGCTCGTTTTGTCCTGAACCACCCTCCGCCGTTTTTCCATGTCTCAATTACTGATAAAAATAGAAATGGTAATATTGGTAAAGAATATTGAAATACTAAATTTTTCTGCTGTAACTCACTAGCCAAAAGATTAATCATCAAGCACGGGATAGTAGAAAAAAGAGGTAAAACACCCTTAAAGGAAATTATCCCAACTAGAGGTAAAATAACTATAAATAAGTAAAAAATATTTTCTGTAGTAAAAATATTTACCAAAAAAACTTCTGGGTGGAAAATAATATGATGAAATATCTCTTGTAGAGAGTTTCCTAGAAATCTATACCTGTGTACATGGCGCTCGATTCCTTCAACAGAACCACCACTATAAAATGGAATGATAATTTTAATAGCAATCAAAAACCAAGAAAGACTAATCACAAAAGTAGCTAAACCATGTATTCTCTGCTTTTCAAACAAAGCTAACCATAGTCCCATTGCAGCGGTAGTTAGGGAAAATACTTCTTTACAACCCAGGATAAAGAAAAGGCTCAAATAGAAATAATAGGGTTTGTTCTCTCTTAAAGCCCAAACTGCAAATAAAATCAGAGCGGGTATTATTGTATCCAAGTGAAAGTCAAATAAATTAATATTAAAAACTAATGGATACAACAAATAAGCAATAACCAAAGCTGAGGAAATTTGTCTTGATAAACCTGCTTGACAGCTTAAATACCAAATTGGTAGGGCACCGAATGATAAGGCAAAAGTCTGTATTGCAAATAACCAGTATACTGTAGGATATACTTTATAAAAAAAAGCTAATGGATACCATATCCATGCTGCATGATCCGCAAGTATATGAAACCCCATAAAAGTAGATATGGGTTTTTCACCTTGACTAATTAAGTAGACTGCTTGATCAAATATACCTAAGTCGTCAACACTAGATTGGAATAAAGTATGTTTAGTGACACTACATATAAATAAAATGAGACTAGCGACAAAAATTATTTTCCAAGAAAAGTTTACTTTTTGTTTTGCTTCAACCATGATATTAAGATTTTAAGATAATTCAGGTCTGGATTTGGGAAAAACTAAATTAAACCACAAGTCAACACCTTTGTCAAAGAATTATGCTTAGGGGAATACTGGTTTCTTATTTTGCTTATATCATGGTTTTAATAAAAATTTAGTTTTCAACGTAGGAAAAATCAAGTCGCAATTTCGCACAACAAACCAAATCATAACAGTTAAAGGAATAGAAACCAGATTAATGTATATGGGTGTACCCAGATAACTGAAAAATGATGTCATTTGCATGACTATAGCAACCCAGCGATATTGAGGAAAGTAAAAGGCAAATATAATTGTGAGAATATCAGCAGGGTAAAAGTATCTTTCATGCATTTCAGGTAGTGTATATGGCATAAATAAAACCGATATAGTAGCTAAATGTATTAGTCTATCTTGGGTAATTTCCAACTTACTTTTATAGACAGAATACACTAATAAAAAGATTAGTATTACAGTAAGAATAATTCCTATGGGAAAAAAGATATTATAGAAATTGTTAGGAATCCATTGGTAGATATTAGGTGCATTTTTACTCAATTCCTTGTATTTTTTAGCTTGGTTAAAGTAAACTAATAGTAGATTCGGTAACGGTCTACCAGCAAACCAAGCAGGTAGAACTGATATTAAATATACTAACGGAACTAATGGTATATAATACCATTTAATTTTCTTTTTCCATAACATGATTAATAATAAAGGTGACAGAAACATAGCTTGCAATTTAAAAGATAAAGCTACGCCAAAACTGAGTAAAGCCGGAATTTGCTTCTGAATAGAGAGAAAGTAAACACAGGCGACTAGTCCAGTTGTATAAATAACGTCGCACTGTCCCCAAAGCGCACTGTTATAAATAGCGTTAGGACTCAAAATTACGACTAAAAATGCCAGAATTGGTAGTTTACTATCTGGATATTTCAACTTGACAATTTTATAAGTTAGAAATGCACAAAGAAAATCAATTGACATGGCAAAAAGTTTAATTGCCAGTATTTTAGGTAATCCAGATAACAGAGTTGTAGCAATTAAAATCCAGTATAGATATGGAGGTGTATAATCAGCAAAATCATATTTTAGAGCATCAAAATAACCATGAGATATAATAAAATCATACCAGGGTGATAGGAAAAATTTATAGTCAACTGATTTATTGGGGACACAAATCAATCTCACAAAAATGGCAAATATAATGCCAATGATCAAATACCTTGGAATTGATTGCGGAAAATATTTTAAGATTTGGTTGAATTTATATTTAACTAATTTCATTATTTCTGATGTCCCTAATTATGCTTTCACCCATTATTTTACATATAAATCATCTGACTAACTTAGTTCTAAATCTGAACTCTCGTATTGAAATAACTTTGAGAAAACCGAATAGATAAAGAAGCAGTTAATATAGTAAAAAAGAATATAGCTGCATATCGCCATCGAGGATAACGAGATAACAGTACACCTAAGGCTATGCTCAGAGAAACAATTCCATAACCGTAACGGCTGATTGACATAACTCCACCAGAAGCAAGTATTAATCCTATACCACAAAAACCATATATCATGGTAGTGTAAGTTATCTGATTGCGTACACACCAGATTAAGTAACCACCACCTAAAACCGTACTTGTATTAACCAATGGATCTCCAGCTAATAACCATAAGCATAGAATGATCCCAAAAAATCCATAGTCCATGATATGAGGGGTTAATTTTGTCCGGAAATACCATAATAAATAGCAGCAAATTATCAGAATTACAATTGCTAAGGGATACCAAGGGTCTCTCAAATAGCCAGATACTTGGTTTTTTCCACCTATGATAATTTTCAACAACATTTCTGACCATCCCCGCCAATCAATTCCCGGTGAGGGTCGCCATGCTTTTTCAGCATGGAGAAATGCTAAAGCATCACCAAATTTAGCTTGACAATATAAACTAAAGCTAATAATACCGCCGCAACTAGCTAAACTAGCTAAATAAGCTTTGATTCCTCTACGTTCTTTGACTGAAGTAATTAGCAATGTAGCTATTAGTGCTGTTCCGGTTGGTCTGGATGCTGTAGCGATCGCACCCCAAAGAGATGTCCAACCATATTTTCGCTGTTCAAAAGCCCTTAAAGTCGCAGTACTGAATAAAAGGAATAGACTTTCAGAATAAATCACAGTGCAAAATAAAGTCATAGGAAAACAGGCTAGTACAGCAGTTGAGCAACGTGCTACATTTGCGCCATAACTCTTACATGTCCAATCATATAAAATGATTAATGCAATTAAAAAAGCCAAATTAGTCACTAATACACCTGCAACTTCCCAACTTAATCCAGTCATCATGACTCCACGGACGATTAAGGGGAGTAAAGGAAAAAACGCCACGTTATGTTCGTGATTATCATCAGCATACTCATAACCTGAAGTAGCGATTTTGTGATAGAATGTTGCGTCTCCTAGGGAAAATAATTGCCAACTTGCTGTAGCAGGAATATGATTAGTTGGATGACTTAATGCAGGAGCAATTAATAAAATACAGGTAAATATAATTACTCGGCTAAATAGCCACATGGCTAGTGGAAAAAATATGCCATTTTTGATGAAATCCTGAGCCTTAAATTCGATTCTCATGAGTGATAGTATTTTATTTCATCTATAATATGTTACTATTTGTCTAGTTAGCCAAACTATTATTTCACAGATTTTACAAATAGGTAAACATGGTTTTGTTGATAAATCAGCTGAAAGTCTGATCTGTTTTTTAGATAATTCACTAGGCTTTGGATTGATTCTGAAGTATAGGACAAATCATAATGATGAGTATTGCACAATATATAGTGAAAATCTTTTAATTGATTAAGTGTTTGGGAGTCATCAAATTTAATTAATTTTCTATGGGCTAAATGTGGCGAAATCCAGCCCGTAGTTACAAGACTATCTGGAGTTTTTACCAGGGCGATCGCTTCTCGCGTAGCTTGCAATGTATCTAATGATTTTAGGTATCTCCCAGTAAAAAATCCGTATTTGCCTAATGCTAAAAAACTGATCAAAGACCAGAGGATTATGGTTCGTCTCTGTTGTATCCAGGATTTACCTGCTGCTAGACTTTCGATTACAGCCAATAAAAGAAATGGTACTACCGGTAATGAATAATGCAAGACTAGATTTTTTTGGGATGCAGTATCAGCCATTAAATTCAAGGCTAAACAAGGAATTGCACCAATTAAAGGCAAAACATATTTAGGTGTTAATCCCCAAGCTACAGGTGCTAATAAAAGAAGTAAGTATTCTCCATTAACGTGAGAAAACAGATTGGCGAGAATTTTTTGTGGTTGGAATACTAGAGTTTTCAGGGCTTCAGGAAATGAGTTACCTAAATAGCTATAACGGTAAAGGTGACGACTGATGGCTGCTGCTTGACCACCAAAATAAGGAATAATCACCCAATTGGCGATGATAAACCACGCACTACCACTAGCCAGAGCGATCGCTCCAAATAAACGGCGCTTTTCTCCAAAAAATAACCAAGCTCCCAAACCAATAACTGTGAGGGACAAGACTGACTTACAACTGAGCACGACTAGTAGACTGATACAAAACCAAAATATATTTCCGCTTCTAGCAGCTAAGACAGCGGTTAATAGCGTTGGGACGGCGATCGTATCTGGATGAAAATCGCATAAGTCGCTATTATAGATTACTGGATATAATAGATATACAAACACCATGACTAAACCATGATGATTTTTTAGACCTGCTTGTAATGCTAGAAAGTATACTGGTAAACAACCTAACGCTAAAGCTCCAGATTGAACTGTAAATAACCAATATACACTAGGATATATTTTATATAATAAAGCTAATAAATATAAGATGATGGAAGCATGGTCAGCTAAAGCATGAAATCCGATTATGGAGGAAATTGGTGGTTGTCCCTGGCTAATCAAGTATACAGCTTGATCGAAAAAAGCTAAGTCTCCAGATGAGTTAAATAACTCATGCCTGAGACTACTAGATAAAAATAGTACTAAATAAGCAATAGAAATTATTGTATATAATACAACACTGCTACTCAAATTTATCAGTAACTTTTTCCTCAGCTTAAGATATGTAGACATTACTGTGCTTTTATATAGATACTAACCCACCCAAAGATATTGTGCAAAGCCTATAGCCATTTTTGCTAGTAATACAACAAATAAGCCCAAGGCTAGATATCCCTGACGCGGATACTGGGATAACAGAACTCCGATCGCTATATCCAAGGGGACGATTCCATAGGCTAGGCGACCTAGAGAGATTGTACCACCAGAAGCCAGCAGCAAGCCTATACCCAAAAAGCCATAAATTAGATTTACAGGAGTGAGTTGCTTGCGTAAGTACCAAAGTAAATAGCCACCACCTAAAAACATCAATACATTCAGCAAGTTATAAATTAACCATTGATCTTCCATGATGAATAGTAATACTATTAGACAATAAGCTGCGTAAAATATCCAAGTAATATTTCTTTTAAATGCCAACCAAAGCAAAAAAGCAAAGGTGACTATGAAAGCAAATAATATTGGATGCAGAGTATCTTTTATCCCACCCCCATCTCTGACAACCCAACCATAATACCAATTACCACCTAAAGGAATTTCTAGTAGCATATTTAACCAACTTTGCCAATCAAATCCTAGGGAGGGTCGCCATCCTTTCTGCGCAGAAATAAAGGCTAAAGGGTTTTTAAAAGATACTAGACAAAACAAGCTGAATAGGATTAGCCCACCTGATGTAGCTAAACCAGCAATGTAAGCTATAACAGGCCTACGTTCTTTAAATGCAGCTAAGATAAATGCTGGTATTAATACCATACCAGTGGGTCGTGTTGCTGTAGCTAGAGCTCCACATACGGCTGTCCATTTGTAATGCTTTTGGTCAAATGCATACAAAGCTGCTGTACTGAGAAATAAATATAATCCCTCTGTATAGATGACTCCTGTAAACATGGACATCGGACACCAGGACAAAAATGTCGTACCCCACTGTGCTGAACTGATACCATAATGTTTTTTCAGCCAAGCATATAGGACGCAAAGAGCTGCTAAAAATGCCAAGTTATTGACTAAAACCCCTGAAAATTCAAAAGGTAATCCCAAACTCATCAGTAATCGAATAATTAAAGGGAATAAGGGGAAAAAGGCCAAGTTATGCTGTTGACCGTCATCCACGAATTCATATCCAGAAGTAGCAATATTCCGATAATGTACGCAATCCCAAACATCAAATATTCCCCAACCAACTTTAGGCTGCATCCCATTCATTGGTGCTGGGAGTTTTGGTGCAATTAGTAGCATAGCAGTCCAAATAAATAGACGGCTGGTAAACCACATGGCTGTTGGAAACAGGTAATGATCTCTATCTATTTTGTCTATAAATTGCGCGATCGCTATTTGAGTTTTAGCCATAGGACTGACAATTTTTAAGCTACTCCTCTCTTCAGACTTTTTTAGGTGTTCCAACATGGTGGAATTAACGGTAGTATTACTTAGATAGGATTTTCTGTCAAATATGAAAATTAGTCTAAATCAGTTTTTATGCTTTAACATGAATTAATACAAAAAATTTATAGTGCTGTCTTCTCAACTACAAACCCGATAATTATTTTCTCCACGATCCCGTGCAGGTTGATTATAGCTGTCTCGTGTAATGAATGCGTCCTTGACAATTTATATTTGGAATTATCTGTAAATTAATTAAACAATTGTGAAAGCTATTACTCTTGTTGGTTCTACCGGCTCTATTGGTACTCAAACCCTGGATATTGTTTCCCAATATCCAGAACAGTTTCGCATTGTCGGTTTAGCTGCTGGACGCAATGTAGAACTGCTGGCTGCTCAAATTCGCCAATTCAAACCGCAAATTGTCGCAATTTCCGATGTTGATAAATTTTCGGAGTTACAGGAGGCGATTCGAGATGTTGATCCCCAACCCATTCTCCTATCTGGTGTAGATGGTGTGGTAGAAGTTGCTCGCTATGGTGACGCGCAAACTGTAGTTACAGGTATTGTTGGCTGTGCTGGATTATTACCCACAATTGCGGCGATCGCAGCTGGTAAAGATATTGCTCTAGCGAACAAAGAAACTTTGATTGCTGGTGGTCCTGTAGTTCTACCGTTAGTAGCAGAAAAAGGTGTGAAACTCTTACCGGCTGATTCTGAGCATTCTGCTATATTCCAGTGTCTCCAAGGTGTACTATCAGGTGGATTAAGACGAATCCTATTAACTGCTTCTGGTGGAGCTTTCCGGGATTGGGCGACAGAAAAATTGGTTGATGTGCAAGTGTCTGATGCGTTGAAACATCCCAATTGGTCTATGGGACCTAAAATCACGGTCGATTCCGCTACTTTGATGAATAAAGGGTTGGAAGTAATTGAGGCTCACTACTTATTTGGGCTGGATTATGATGATATAGAAATTGTCATTCACCCTCAAAGCATTATTCACTCTCTGATTGAGTTACAGGATACTTCAGTTTTGGCTCAATTAGGTTGGCCTGATATGCGCTTACCTCTTTTATATGCCTTGTCTTGGCCAGAACGTGTTTACACTAACTGGGAAAGATTAGATTTGGTGAAAGCTGGGAATTTGACTTTCCGCGCACCAGATCATCAAAAATATCCTTGTATGCGTTTGGCTTATGCAGCAGGTAGGGCTGGCGGTTCTATGCCCGCAGTACTCAATGCAGCTAACGAGCAAGCAGTAGCTCTGTTTATCACAGAAAAAATTCGATTTTTGGATATTCCTCGCTGTATTGAATCGGTATGCGATCGCCATCAAAACGATCATCTAAAATATCCTTCCTTAGATGATATTATCACTGTCGATCAATGGGCTAGACAAGCTGTGAAAACAGCTATGGAAGATTTAGCAACTGTACCGAAAGTAATTTCTCTATGTTGAGCTGATTTTCTTGGTTTGTAGTTGCGCGGTGTGCGCAACTACAAAATTCCCATTTTTTTCACTAGTTTTTTCACTAGTTTTTTCACTAGTTAGTTATAATAGTGTCCTGCTTTATCCCAGAAACGCCGCTACCAATATCAATTAATCAGCTATTAACCTATGTCGGGTGCAAAAATCTCACTTTACTGGAAAAGCAGCCTCATAACTTGTCTTTTTAAAGCCTTGTTTTGAAAACATAGCACTTTGAACCCCCCAGAGCATAAATCTATGGTTGTGACCTTAATTGTGGCTGTATTTGTCTTCTTCCTTTTACTGAAAGTAATTAAAACAACAATTCATCATGCCCTAATTGCTGCAGCAATTCTCGTGTTACTCTACACTTGCTTTGGCATTACACCACAGGATATTTGGTATCAATTAACTCATTTACATGCGAACTCAATCCAGGCATCACAGACATCTGTAAGCAAATGAGGGTAGACATTGATCCTAGAAACTAACTAAAAAACTATTGGCGTGATGAGGAAATTTTCGCTAATGCGTCTTTGAATGCAGGTGGTAACTGACGCATAATTTTGCCTCTTTCGCGGTCTAAAGCAACTAAGGTTACTTT
>Ga0116226_10005112_pt1 | contig 11686 bp, 11 predicted proteins | sample S1TSphfallax_FD_89692 | JGI IMG/M metagenome (GOLD analysis project Ga0116226, IMG submission 89692) | Host-associated microbial communities from peat moss isolated from Minnesota, USA - S1T2_Fa - Sphagnum fallax MG | ecosystem: Host-associated > Plants > Peat moss > Unclassified | place: USA... | reverse complement strand
GCGGGGAGAGAGGGGCGCCGGGCCGGCGGCGGGGGGGGGCGGAAGTCGGGGTGCGCTGCGACCCCAGCGTCGGGTCGGGGTTTCGGGAAGTGGCCGGGGCCCCCTTCAGGAAATGGGGGGGGGTTTGGGGGGGGGGTCACCCCCCCCCCAATCTTCCTTACTTGCTGATACTCTGCAGGCGACGGGATGTAGGCTTGAACATCCGCAACCGGCCGCAGCTCCGGATCGATCTGATCCATGCGTTGCGCCAGTTGCCCCATGCGCGCTTGCACCACGTTCATGCTGCCGCTCGCCGCATCCAGCTGGCGCGCGAGCAGATCGAGTTGCCGGGCCAGCCGCGCCCGCCGCTGCGCCAGCAGGGCGAATTCCGCTGCGACACTTTCAAGCTGTGCGCCGCGTGCATCGCGCCGGTTAAGCCGCGTGACCGCAGGCCGCGCGGAGAGAAGCCTGAGTTTCATGGTGCCGCCCCTTTCGCTGCGCGGCCGCCGGTGGGCGGGCAGAAATGATCGATCAGTTTTTGCAGCAGCGCGCGTTGCTGCGGGTGCGGCAGGCCGTCGGCCGCGGGCTTGAGTTTTGCGCCCAGGACATCCAGGCACAGCTGCACGAAGCGCGTGTCATCGCAGCACACGCGCATGCCGCCGCGGGCTGCGAGTTCCGCGATCATCAGCGCCGCGCGCAAGGTGGGGCGCTGCACATATTCACGCGAGGCGCGGAAATCCCTGACGATATCCACGATCTTTGCGGCGTCGTTGGCGCCGAGGCCGGAGCGGTGGCGCAGGATGGCGATTTCCGCCGGCCGGTCGAAGCCTTCCAGGTCGATCGTCACCATACGGTCGAGCAGCGCGTCCTGCGCGAGATGCGTGCCGACGTGATCGAGCGGGTTGGAGGTGAAGATGGCACGGAAATCGGGGCTGACTTTCACGTAGGATTCGCCGCGGCCGGCTTTCGGCAGCACCAGGATGCGTTCTTCCAGAACCGTCAGCAGCACGTTGTTGGCGGTGGGTGGGGCGCGGTTGAATTCGTCGTAGACCAGGGTGCAGCCTTCGAGGCAGGCGACCGTCAGCGTCCGGTCTAGCCAGACCGATTCGGTTTCGCTTTCCACTTTCATGACGCTGGAGATGTAGCGATCGACCACGCGGCGCGTGCGGGTGCCGCCTTCGCTGCCGACCAGATGGCGCGTATCGAAACTCGCATCGCCCACCAGCAGCATGACCGGGCGTTTCAGTTGATCGGCCAGGCGCAGGGCGAGCGTTGTTTTGCCGCTGCCGGCGGGGCCGCGCAGATGCAGGGGAAATCCCGCTTGCAAGTACTGCAACGCGCGCGGTTCGACTGCCGAGACAGAGGCGGCCGGCTGTTCGCTCGCGCGGCTCACGACCGCCAGCATCGGATCGTCCAGATCCGCACCTGTGGCCAAGGCGCGATCGATCAGGGTTGGGCGTTGTGCCATGCGCTATCAGCCTCGGTTCAATTCGATGGAGCGGCCGCGCTGCCAGGCGGTGCGCAGCGCGGGATAGGCGGAGTTCGGCAGGCTCCAGCCGGCGAACAGGTCGCACACCGCGAGGAGCCGCGGTTTGAGCGAGTGCCAGAACAGGTCCGAGCCGGGATCGAGCGGCCGTGGTGCGCCGCCTTGCCAGCCAATTTGTGTGGCGAGCGCGGCGGCGGCGATATCGCAATGCGGCTGCCATTCGACGAAGGCGACGCGGCCGATGGCGGCAAAGCCGCAGACCGAGGCGAAAGGATCGGCAAGCGATGCGGCAATGCCGAGATCGGCGGCCATCTTGCGGGCGCAGGCGGCGATGCAGCGGGCCACCGCTTCGGGCTCGGCCGCACAGGCGGCGATGGCTAGCCCATCTTCCCAGCACAGATAGGGCGTATCGGGGGCGCCGTGCCGCGGCAGCAGGCCGAACACAAATGCTTCTGCCGGAAAGGGCGGCACCGGCGTGCCGAGGAGTGCTATCGCGAGGTTGCGCCAGAGGTGGGCGAAGGTTTCCCTGGCGCGCGTCATGTCCGGCTGCAGAACGATATCCGGCCGCTCGCCATCGTGCAGCACAATGCGGCATGGCAGGCCCACCAGGCGGCGCAACTGCCCGGGCAACGTCAGTTCCACGCTGCCGCTACCCTTGCCCGCCGTTCTGATCTGACGCGTGCCCAATTCCATTGATGGCGCCCGTTGCTGCCCGAACCTGGATGGCCGCGCTAGCAGCGAGACTAGCAGCGAGGTGCAAATGAAACGTTAAACGAACGAGAAAATGCGGCCAGCGAAGTTTTCCGTTCAGCGATTCACCTTCCGACAACACTCGCCGCCCATGGTCTGCTCCGCACGGTGCGCGGGCGCAGAGGGGATGCGGCGGCCGTTCGGACCGGGCGGATACATCGAAGGGTACCAGAATGCGAGATCTGCACGCAGCGATTCGGAACCAACCGCCTGCGGAACATGCCTATGACTGGGATCCGCTACACATGCCGGGCTCCGTTCAGTCATACGGCGTTCTGCTGGTGGCCGATCCGCAGACGCGCCAGGTGCTGTTCGCGAGCGCGAATGCGGCCGACCTGCTGGGCGTGAAAGCCGCCGACATCATCGGCAACAGCTACCTCGCGCTATCCGACTCCGAGCGCGAGCGGCGCACGATGAAGGAGGGTATCGCCGCCGACACCATCCTGTTTCCCAACCCGCTGCGCCTGACCGTGAAAGGCCGCGCCTTCGATGCGGTGTTCCATTCGCATGAAGGCCGGCATCTGATCGAGATCGAGCCGGTGGCCGACGATGCTGCCTCCTACAGCGACATGTCGGACCGCGCGGTCGAGGAAATGTTTGATCCCTCTTCTGTCGAGGAACTTTACCAGCGTGCCGTGCGTGTGGTGCGCGATGTTACCGGTTTCGACCGTGTGATGCTGTATCGATTCGACGCGCGCTACAACGGCCAGGTGCTTGCCGAATCCTCGCGCGAGGGCATTGGATCCTTTCTCGGCCTGTTCTTCCCCTCCTCCGATATCGGTGCGCGCGTGCGCGAGCTGTACCTGAAGAATTTCACCCGCTACATCCCCGACATCGGCGGCCAATCCTATCCGCTGCTCGGTGCCGGCGGGCCGGCCGGGGACGCGCGCAGTGCGACGCCCATCGATCTCAGCAACGCCAACCTGCGCAGCGTGCAGTCCTGCCATATCGACTATCTGAAGAATATGGGCGTGAAAGCATCGATGTCGTTCAGCATCAATGTCGATAACCGGCTGTGGGGGCTGTTCGCCTGCCATCACTATGCGCCGCGGCTGGTGAGTTACGAGCAGCGCGTGGTGTGCGAACAGACGGCGATGATGTTCATCTTCAAGCTCAACAGCATGAGCTCGGCCGCGGCCCGGCTGGCGCAGCGCGGCCGTTTCGTGCAGCAGATCGGCCGGACATTGAGCATCGGCGCAGCCCTCAGCCGCCGTATCGCAGGCCTGGAGGCCACGCTCGCGGATAGCGAGGAAAAGCAGGCAGCGCGGCCGATGCTCGCCGGCGCGCTGGCCGCGATCCATGCCGAAACCAGCTGGCTTCTTGCCTCCGATGGCGGCCATCATACGCCGTCGGCTGAAATCAGTGCGCAGCAGCGGATGCTGCTCGATCTGCTGGAAGCCGATAGCGCCGCCATTGTGCGGCACGGGCAGGTGACACGCATCGGCGATGCGCCTGCCGAAATGGCGGTGTTTGCGCTGGCTTCGATGTTCGGCCGTGAGCTGCCGGATCTGCGAGGCGGCAATCTGCCTGTGTTCGCCACCGACAATCTCAGCGGGTTCGCGCCCGTGGCCACCGAAATCAAAGATCAGGCTGCGGGCCTGCTTGCGGTGTCGTTGTCCGAAGATGTGCCGGCCTATTTGATGTGGTTCCGCAGGGAGCAGATCGTGCACGCCACCTGGGCCGGCAATCCGGTGGACGAAGCGCGCGCCGCCGGCGCCACCAGCTTCAATCCGCGCGCCTCCTTCGCCGCCTGGAAGGCCGATATCCGCAACCTCTCGCGCCCCTGGGTGCTGGAAGATGCCGAGGTGGCCTACGAACTTCTGGGGCTGATCCGCGCGGCCGAAGGCATGCCGCCGCTGCGCGAATTGCCGCTTGCGCCGCCCACGCAGGCGGCCATCTGGCCGGCGCCCCGCCCTGCCGCACCGCTGCCGCAAAGCCTTGTGCCGCAGCCGCAAGCCCCGCAATCGCGGCGGGTGATCCGGGTTGGCCAGCTATGACCCGTTTTGTCGCGCGGCGACGCGCCGGCCCCCTTCCTCCATCACACTGGAACCGCGCATGAGCACTTTCGAAATCACTTTGACGGCGTCGGAGCTCGCTTCCATTCTGTCGACCAAGGGCACGCTGGATAGCAAAGTCAGCGCGGTGTTCAAGGAAAAGGGCGAGAAGGCGCTGGAGATGAAGGCGCCGCAGGTGACGATCGATTTCAAGAATCTCGCCTCGCTCGATTCGTCTGCGGCCGGCATGCTGATGTTCTTCAATTATGCCGCCAAGACAAAGGGCAAGCAGATCAACATCAGCAATGCCAGCCCCGGCGTTCTGCAGGTGCTGAACCGCGCCAATCTCGGCAAACTCGTGACCATCCGCTAAGGGGCCGCATCCGTGTCGCAGATCGATCGGCTGCCTGTCCCGCCGCCCCAGCCGCCCATGCAGGTGCCACCGTTGCTCGCGCGCCTGCGCGCCGAAACGCGCGCGGCGCATGACCGGATCGAGGCGGTGCCTGCCCTCTGCTGCCTGCTTTCGCCCTCGCTGGAGGTGGAAGCCTATGTGCGGGCCCTGCGCGCCTTGCACGCATTCAACACCCGCATGTGGAGCACGCTGCCGGCCCTGCTGGGGGATTTTCTGGCGCCGTTCACGGCGTCTGGCGGCACGTTCGCGCCCAATACCGAGGGCCTGGAGGCGCTCGCCGATGATCTCGCCTGGTTCGGCGCGCGCCCGGCCGCGCCGATGGGTGCGATGGGTTCGGTGAACGACGCCGCTTCTGCCCTGGGCGCCCTTTATGTTGTGGAAGGCGCGGCGCTGGGCGCGCGGGTGATCGGGCGCTCGGTCTCCGCCTCGCTGGGTGTGGCCCCGGGGCGCGGCGGCAGCTTCTTCTGCGGCAACACGGCCGATGCCGCACGCATGCGCTGGCACGCATTTTCTGCCCTGCTGGGCTGGGCTGAAACCCGGCTTGGCGCGGCTGGCGCGTCGCGTGTGGTCGGCGGTGCGCTCGATGTCTTTGCCCGACTGGAGCAGGAATTCGACCGGCATTCATCCTCTCCCTGCCTTATCCCGCTACCGGTGGCCGCGCAGAAATCCTCTTCTGCGTCGCAGGCCGCCCGGTTTTTGAACTGAAAGGACCCGACATGCTCGAGTCACTTGTTGCTGGACCGGACAGCAACTATGCCAGGCTGAGGTCGCCGGGCCGCATCCAGGGGTTTGGTGTGATGCTGGCTTTGCATCCGCGCACGCTGCGGGTGCTTTCCGCCAGCGAGAATGCCGGCAGCGAGCTTGGCATGGCGCAGGCCGATATCCTTGGCCGACCGCTTTCCGACTTCATCGGCCCTGCCGATGCCGCGGCCGAATTGCGCGAAGCGACGGGGGCGGAATATCCCACTTTCCAGAATCCGCTGCCGGTGGAGATTGCCGGCCGCCGCTTCGATCTTGTGCTGCATGCGCATGACGGGCTGATTTTTGCCGAACTGGAACGTCTTGCCCCCGGGGCGCCTGGCCGTGCTGATCTCGACAGGCTGAACGAAGCTGCAATCGGCGGCATGCTTGTGCCGGAAACTTTGGAAGCCCTGCTGGAAGCCGGCCCGGCCGCGATACGCGAGGCCACCGATTTCGACCGCGTGCTGCTGTATCGCTTCGATGAAGCCTATCGCGGCCAGGTGGTGGGCGAAGCGCTGCGCCCTGGCATCGACAGTTTCATGGGCCTGTTCTTTCCGGAAGCCGATATCGGCGCCCCCGCCCGCCAGTTGTACGAACAGAATTTCTGCCGATATATCCCGCATATCAGCGGCGCCACGTTCCGCATGATGCCGGCGGAAAATCCGCTCACCGGCCGTGCGCTGGATATGTCGCTCAGCAATCTGCGTGGCGTGGCCCCCTGCCACATCGAATACCTTTCGAATATGGGCGTGGCTGCGTCGATGTCGTTCTCGATCGTCTCGGAAGGGCGGCTGTGGGGCTTGTTCGCCTGCCACCACTACCAGCCGGCGCGGCTGAGTTACGTGCAGCGCCTGGTGTGCGAACAGATCGCCATGATGTTCACCGCCAAGCTGGAGCAGTTGGTCAATCCCGATGCCCTGGTAGAGGAGTTTTCGTGCCGCCGTGCCGCGGTGCTGGACGGATCGCCGGTTCTGCAAAAGGATCCGCTGGGCGTGGCCTGGAGTAGCTCCGACGAGGCCGCGCTGATGGCGCTGGTGGAGGCGGATGGTGCTGCCATCTATCTGGATGGCCGGGTGGGGCAGATCGGCGTGTGCCCGGATTTCAGCGATCTGCACGACTATATCCGCAACCAGCCGGATGCGTTCGGCCGCCTGGTGCGCATGTACGACGATGACGGGCTGTTCTACAGCAACAGCATCGCCTCCGTGCTGCCCTATGGCGACAAGATGCGCGAGAAGGGTAGCGGCATGTTGGTGATTCCGCTGTCGCGCACCGGGCGCGACTACCTGATGTGGTTCAGGCCGGAACTGGTGGTGACGGCCACCTGGGGCGGCAACCCTTCCGAAAAGCACGGCACCGATCCGAACGCGCGATATAGTCCGCGCCGCTCCTTTGCCGCCTGGAAAGAGGATATCCGCGACCGCTCCGCGCCATGGACGCCGTTGCAGATAGCCAATGCGATCGCGCTGCGCGATCACGTGCTTGCGAAAAGCGCCTGATTACGAAGTCGGCTTCACGAGGACAGACGATGCAGATACAGGATTTCAACCGTCCGGCCGCGCCACAGGAGACGGTTTCGGAGCGGGCGCCAGCCGCGGCCGGACCCGCATCGGCGCCGGAAAACGCCGTACCAGATGACCGGGCATCGGTGGAGATCGCGCTGCTGAAGGCGCAGGTGGAGCATCTGGAACTTGTGGTGGAGACTGCGCGCAGCCTGATGACCAGCAATCAGGAACGTCTTTTGCGGCGGCTGCATGATCTGCCGCGTGAGATGGTGGCGCTGGCGGCGCGGCTGGATCGGCTCGATCATCCCGGCGGCCCGGCCACGGAGCGTACGCGCACCGGCATCAGGAGGGTGGCATGAACGCGATCAGCGGTCACGCGGAAGTCGCCGATCTGTCGACCGGCGAAGGATCGCCGCCCGTTTTGCGCACGTTGCGGCGCACCGGGCGCAAGGCTGTGCGCTTCACGGGCTGGCATATGCTGGAGGCTTTGGGCAGCCGCGATCCGGGGACCATTTGCTACGACCTAAGCCTTTACCGCAGCGTGTCGGAGTCCATTGTGGTTGAGCTGATTGCGCGGCGTGGTGCGGTGGGGGAGCAGGACATCTGCCGCGTTGAGGTTTTTGCCAGCTTGCAGGAGGCGGCTTCGTGGTTGGAAGCCTATCCGTGTGCCGGCGATGTGCCGGTATCGGCGGCACTTGCGGCCTGCGACGGCCCGATGGCCACCACGGTGCTGCAGGCCGTTCAGTTGCGCCAGCGCCTGGCCCGGATTGCCGACGAGTATCACAGCCTGCTTTCCGATGTGTTCGAAGCGTTGGACATTACGGAAGGGGCAGATGCCCGTGCAGACGAAGCGGCCGAACCCTAACGTCCACACGCCTTGATGGACAAAGCTCACCTATCCGGCCAAGTCCCGGATTCATCCGCGCGCACCAGAAGTAAAAGTCTTTTGGTTCTTTTCTTCAGAAAAGAACATTCTTCCTAAACGGACTCCTTAACTGCAATCTCTCTTACGCACCGCAAGCGCCAGCTTCATGGATCTGCTGGCGCACCACCCGGGCCTGCAGCGCCAGCAGCCGCCTGTGCTGCCGCCGCACCCGGATTGCCTGCACTGGGAAAATGCGATTTTCGCAGGGCCGATGCTGCGGCGCGCCCATGTGGAACTGTTCGAGGTGGATGCGCATTTCAGCGTTGTGCATGTCTGCATCTTTCCACATCTCGGCGATCCTGGCCCGATTTTCGGTTTCGACATGATCGGCGGCCGTGCCCAGGCCACTGGGGCGTTCCTCGATTTCTCCGCGTCTACGCCGGCGCCCCCGGTCCCCAGGCTTGCCGATGCCGTGCCACAGGCCGCCATCGCCGGATTTGCCCACCGGCGGGAGCGGCCAGACTGGGGCGGCATTTTTTCGGCCGATTTCCTCGCTATCCGCCCGACATCTCCCGAGGAAGCGGAAGCGGTGCTTGGAATAGCGCGCGCTGCGCTGGTGTATTATCTGGAGGCGCTCTCGGAAAAGCGTGCTCTGCAGCCTGGCGATGCCGCAGCGGCGCGCGGACAGGCGGCTTATGTGCAGGGGCAGCGCCTCAATCCCCACACGTTCCGTATGCTCGCACGCTATACCGGCGAGGCGGCGGCGCGCCGCTTTATCGAAGATGTACTTTTTCCGCTGCCGCCGGAGCCATATTAAGAAAGGAAGAGTCTTCTTTTTTGAAAAAAAGAAGCAAAAAACTTTTGATTCTTCTCGCAGCTTTTCTTGGCGCTATTCGTGGCCGCTTCTTGGGTGCGTTGCGCGCCATACGCTCAGTAGCCCGGCCTGGTCGACCGAGGTGTAGCGCTGCGTGGTGGAAAGGCTGGCATGGCCGAGTAGATCCTGGATGGATCGTAGGTCGGCGCCACCGGCCAAAAGATGTGTCGCGAAGGAATGCCGCAGCGCATGCGGCGTAGCGTGCTCCGGCAGCCCGGCCAAACGCCTGAAGTCCCGTAGCGTGCGCTGCGCCACCGCGGCATCCAGCCGCTTGCCGCGCACGCCGATGAACAAGGGCGATGCCGGATCGCCTGCGCCGGGGTGCCATTTCAGCCAGTCGGCCACCGCCTCGGCCACCGCCGGCAGCACCGGCACCAGCCGCTGCTTGCCGCCCTTGCCCATCACACGCAGCGGCCGGCCGGCGTGGGGCGCATCCCGCACATCCAAAGCCAGCGCCTCCGCAATGCGCAGCCCGCATCCATACAACAGCGTGAACAGCGCCACATCGCGGGCCTGCGCGAAGGGCAGGGGAGAGACGTCGCCAATTTCCTCCGCCACGGCCCGCGCCTGGGCCGGCTGCAGCGATCGCGGCACCGGCGCCGTTGCCTTCGGCGAGCCCACCAGCCGTGCCGCGGTGTTGTTCACCCCATGCCGCCGCGCCAGAAAGCGGAAAAAACTGCGCACCGCGGAAAGATGCCGCGCCCGCGTGCGGTTGCCCTGCCCCTCCGCCGCCTGCGACGCGAGCCACGCCCGCAGATCCGCCTCCCGCAGCCCCTCCAGCGCCTCGAGCGTCGGCTCCGCGCTGAGATGCTGCGTCAGGAAACCCAAAAAACCACTAATATCATGCGCATAGGCTTCCACCGTGTGAGAGGAGGCGCGTCGCTCGGAGGAAAGCCAGTCAAGGAAGGCAAGGAAGACTGGGGGAGCAGTGCCTGCCCCCCCAGATCCCCCGGCATTTTTTTCTGCAGCTGAACTCAAGGGCGTACCAATGCAGCCAATACTCTTCCCAAAAACGCCAATGCCTGCATGCCCTGCATGGCGGGGAGCGCTGAGGCGTCGCGGCTGACCAGGGCGAGCAGCGCCGGTGAGTCGCCGGGCAAATGCACCAGGATGTCGCGCTCGGCCAGTAGCGCTGCCTCGGCATGCAGCAGCGCGGCATCGGCCGGCCTGTCGCGGAACACAACCGGCCGGTTGCGTAGCAAACCCTTGATGGCGCCGGGCGGCAGGGTGCGCCAGCGCGGCCGGATCGCCTCGCATACCAAAGTGGCGGCATCGACGCCCAAAAACCCCGGCAGCGTCTCCACCACATATTCCACGGGATCGGCCGCCAGCACAGCCGCCAGCACAGCTTCCTGCACCCGATCGGCAATGGCGCCGGCGGCGCGGCCGGCGTTCAGCACGGCGGTCGCCTTGGCGTCCATCTCGGCCGCATGCGCGCGGGCTGCGCGCAGCATCGCGTCCATATGGTCGGCCAGCACCTTGCCATGCACGCGCCTGGGCGGGTCCATCACCGCATACAGGTCTGGGTGATCGGCCAGGAACGCAGGGTTCGCGCGCAGAAACGCGCTCACCTGCTCGGGCTCGAGGTCATTGGGCTTGGGCGAAGCGGGCGGCGAAGGGGGGGGCAGGTTGCTCATGCTGGCGATAGGATACACTGCAAAGCGTGAACCACGAAAAGCCGAATGCGGCCGGCCGCGCAGTTTCGCCCGGCCTGCCGTTTCCCGACGCGCCATCCGCAACCCGGGTGCCCGTTCTGCTGCCGTATCCCTTTGCAGGCCCGTTCGACTACGCCGTGCCCCCCGGCACCGCCTACGCCCCCGGCGACATCGTGCTCGCCCCCCTGAACCGCCGCCAGGAAGTGGGCGTGGTGTGGGATGCGCCCTCCGGCCCCTCCGTTCCCGCCGCCAAACTGAAACCGCTCGCCGCCCGCCTCGATGCGCCGCCGCTACCCGCAGCTTTGCGCCGCTTCATCGACTGGGTCGCCGCCTACACGCTCGCCGCCCCAGGCGAAGTGCTGGCCATGGCATTGCGTGTCAACGCGCTCGCTCCCCCGGTTCCGGCTGCGGGCTACGCAGCCGCCGATCCCCAGCCGGAGGGCAAACTCACCGAAGCCCGCGCCCGCGTCCTGCACATCCTAGTGGACCGCATCGCCCGCACCGGCGCCGAACTCGCCCGCCTGGCCGGCACCAGCCAGGCCGTTATCCGCGCCATGGCCCAGTCGGGTTTTTTGGCCCCAACCCCGGTGCCGATCCCGCCGCCCTTCCAGCCGCCAAACCCGCACCACCCCGGCCCGATCCTGTCACCCGCCCAACAGAAAGCGGCCGCCGAGCTCTGCAGCGCCGTCACCCAATCCAGCTTCAGCGTCACTTTGCTCGATGGCGTCACTGGTTCCGGAAAGACCGAGATCTACCTGGAGGCCGTCGCCGCCTGCCTGGAGCAGGGGCAGCAGGCGCTGATCCTGCTGCCGGAAATCGCCCTCTCCGCCCAGTTCCTTGGCCGCTTCGAACGGCGCTTCGGCGTGGCCCCCGCCCTTTGGCACTCCGACCTGTCGTCCCGCACCCGCCGCACCACCTGGCGGGCGGTGGCGGAAGGGGCGGCGCGCGTGGTTGTCGGCGCCCGCTCGGCCCTGTTCCTGCCGTTCCCTGAACTCGGCCTGATCGTGGTGGATGAGGAACACGAAACCGCCTTCAAGCAGGAGGATGGCGTGGTGTACCACGCCCGCGACATGGCCGTGGTGCGCGCCCGCCTCTCCGAAGCCGCGGCCATCCTGGTGAGTGCCACCCCAAGCCTGGAGACGCTCGCCAACGTCCAGGCCGGCCGCTACCGCCACCTGGAACTGCCCAACCGCCACGGCGGCGCCCACCTCCCAACCGTCACCGCCATCGACCTGCGGGACGACGCGCCCGACCGCGGCCGCTTCCTCGCCCCCGGCCTGATCGCAGCGGTGCGCGAAACGCTGGTCGCCGGCGAACAGGCCATGTTCTTCCTCAACCGCCGCGGCTATGCGCCCCTCACGCTCTGCCGCGCCTGCGGGCACCGGCTGGCCTGCCCTAACTGCACCGCCTGGCTGGTGGAGCATC